>Ga0302325_10000113_pt1 | contig 229510 bp, 198 predicted proteins | sample Palsa_T0_2_FD_201948 | JGI IMG/M metagenome (GOLD analysis project Ga0302325, IMG submission 201948) | Peat permafrost microbial communities from Stordalen Mire near Abisko, Sweden - Palsa_T0_2 | ecosystem: Environmental > Terrestrial > Soil > Palsa > Peat permafrost | place: Sweden: Abisko...
AGGCCTTGGTCCAAGCGCTCTAGATCCGGGCCCAACACCACACGACCGTCCACAGAGCAAAATCCACCTGGGACGGGCTTCAAAGTATAACACGCTGCGCTGCCCGCTCAGCAAGTAGCAAAAAGGCGGTAGTGTCCTAATTTGGACTCTGCTACTCACATTCTTTGCTTACGTCGTTGTAGCGGTCAGCATACTGCCATACCAGATCACTGGAACCCCGTGCCTTGTAGACCTGAGCGGCCGCTACGAAGTCTGGACCTCCGACGCTCATCAAAAACCTCTTTTTACATCGTGGACCGGAGGCATTTCTGTAGCTGATAGTTCCCCCGACATACAACCTCAGCTTGCTACCGTCCAAAACGGCTTCAGCCAATTCCTTGGTGAGCGGCAAATCGAACTGACCGCCTCCGACTCCTTCGGCTTCTGGTTCCAGCGTGGAAACTCCCTGATGTTTCTGAGCGACCTCGGGGAATGGGTATTCGGGTGGGAATGGATAGGGCAGGATTCCCAGGGAGACATCGGACATGACTTCGTATGCCGTGGCAGGTCCGCTATTTTTAATTTTGACGGTAATGCTAGGCCGGAATCCAACGTCGAAATTATTGATTGGTCCAGGTTCTACATGAATGTAAGCCCGCGGCTCTGGCGAAATAATCGGGACAATTTTACGGATTGGAACATAACGGACGGCAATCATACCTACCATGACCGCTATGGAGCATACCAATCCAACCGCACTCCATACGACGCCCCGGTAGTTCTCTTTGTCAAAGAAGTAGAAAATAGCTGCGATTGTGGAGGCAATGCATACCCATGTAACAATTTGATACACGGATTCAAAGAGAAATTCGGTGATATTCATATGCCCCTTTTCGCTGCTCTCGTTCTCGCGGCTTTGCTCCTTTTTTTGGGGTTTAGTTTTTGCTTTCTTTTTGCGCTTCTTATTTTTTTTCGACATAAGCACAAATACTGTAACACAAAAACTCTTGACAGCGCTAGATTATTGTAATACATTATCACGCATAGGGGAGAACGCACATGGCAAACGTTCTGAGCGTGGACAAGCAAGCGACGATAATCGGCCTGTTGGCGGAAGGCTCCAGCATTCGGTCCATAGAGCGTGTCACAGGCGTTCACCGCGACACAATCATGCGGCTTGGCGTTCGCGTCGGTAAGGGGTGCCAAAAGCTCATGGACGCTAAGCTCCGCGACCTGCCTTGTCAGCATCTCCAGTTCGACGAAATTTGGGGATTCATTGGCAAAAAAGAACGCCATATGCGCCCGGACGACAGCCCGGAGCTAGGCGACGTCTGGACGTTCTGCGCGATTGATGCGGACACAAAGCTAGTTCCTGCATTCAAGTGCGGGAAGCGTGATTTGGCGACTGCCAATGCCTTCGTTTCCGATGTGGCGGGACGCCTCAGAAACCGCGTGCAAATCTCCAGCGATGCTCTCCGCGCCTACGTTGACGCCATTGAAATGAACTTTGGAGCGGACGTAGACTTCGCGCAAATCATCAAGACTTATGTGACCGATGTATCCACCGTTCCTGAGCGCCGTTTCAGCGCACCCGAAATAGTGATTACTGAAAAGAAGTCCGTCAGCGGATTCCCTGATTTGCGCTTGGCGTCCACTAGTCACATTGAGCGACTGAACGGAACGACGCGCTTACACATGCGCCGTCTGACCCGCCTGACGTATGCGTTCAGCAAGAAACTAGAAAACTTCGAGGCGGCTGTCGGCTTGCACTTTGCGTATTACAATTTCGTTAAGCGGCACATTACGCTCCGCGCCACGCCAGCTATGGCAGCGGGGATTGAGCGGACATTCTGGACCGTGCCTGAACTAGTCGAGGCGGCTGTGTGAGCGACATACAAGAGCTAGGGGAAGTTATCCGTCAATTGCACGGTGGGGACGCCACTCATATTGAAAGTGTGCCCGTAAAAGAGACTTTTCAGGGCAAGACAATATGGGAGGGTGTCGTGGAAGTTTTTGCGTTGCACGGCCACCCCAAGGCGACTAGAGCATATGCGTGGGCGCACGATACGGACGACCCGGCAAAGCCTAAGCGCCATGTGACCGTGTTGCACGTTCATCCGGTAACGTCACCAGTCCTTGCGGTACAAGCATTCATCGTTCAGGAGTTCAGAAACCTTGGCACAAGCGAAGCGAACTAGGAAACCGGGCAGGCCGAAGCTCCCCAAAGGCGAGGCGATGGGCCGTATTGTGCCTGTGCGTTTCACTGGCGAGGCATTACGCGCGATGGAAGCGAAGGCGAAGGCTACGCAACAGACTCTTTCAGAGTGGATACGGAGCACGTTGAATGCCGCACTCAGCTGACGAGAAATTCAAATTAGGACACTACCAAAAAGGCAGCTCTTCAATATTGATGGATGGCTCCGGAAAGAAAGGCTCGAACCCTGGCAGGTTTTAGTACTCGATATAAGTCTTGACAAGCTCCTACCCATTGGGCATCACCAACTAGACCGTCGGCAACTAGTCCAATCCGGTGACTAATGAGTCGTAAACCCTTTGCCTGGTATCACATAAATCACCACTCCCAGCGCTACCAGAACCCCGACGAAATAAGCTGCCACGCGCGAACTTCCCTTCGGAGGTAAGTCCTTTGTAAACAGTCGGTAAACAGTGCCTGTGGCTACAACCGCAAAGCTCCAGTCGCGGGTCCACGCCGCCAGGGCCAAGCAAGCGACCAGCAATACAAATCTCTGCGTCTTGTCAAGAGCGTTCGCCGCCCCGCTGCCGTCGAGGATCCATACGGGCGTCAGGTTCAGGACATTAAGCCATGCCGTCGCGTGCGCCAAAGCAGCCCAGATTCCACTGTGCGTGTTAAACCACATCACCGCACAAAACGCCGCGCCGATAAATCCCGCGAGCGGCCCGGCCAAACTAACTTCTGCGCGCGTCTGCCGCGTCACGCCCAGAGCTTGCCATTTCACATAAGCGCCCAGCCCCGGCAGAAACACCGGCATTTCGGCGGGCAACCCGCGTCTCTTGATGTCGATGAAGTGGCCCATTTCGTGCGCCAGGATGAGCAGCGCAAAACCGATTCCGAACGCGGGCCCGTACAAAAGCCAATAAATCCAAATAAATGCGAACAGACTGACAAGAAATTTCAATTTGAATAGCGCGAACAGCAAGGTCTTGCCTTTCGCCAACAGGATGGCGATCGGCGCCAAAGGGCCCAGTTTTTTCGCCCACCCGTATTTGGGCGCGGCAGGCGGTGCATTCTTCTCCGCAATCTCCAGCTTGTAGGCTTGGCCCCGGATCCATTCCGCTTGCGTGGAATCGGCCGGCAGCAATGGCAGCGCCGTGAGCCACAACGAACGCGCCTTCGCCAGGTCCCCTTGCTCTTCGAGCGCTTTAGCCGCGGTGGAAATCCGTAGCAGCTCTTCGCTGTGCACCAGCGCATGGCATTGCGGGCAAACAATGGCGCCAAGCGCTAGCGGCGCGCCGCAGCCATGGCAATTGCGGATAGGTTCGATGGGGAAAGCGCTAGAACTCACAGATAGGCAGCATGCCTCAGGTCGCCGCGAATGGCAAAGCGCCGATCGAACCATCCTGAAACGGACCCAGCATTTCGAGTCTCGGCCCGGCAGTAAGCTGCCACGCAATGCGTATGCCTACAAATAGAATCACAAGGCCAATCAGACCATGAAAAAGATCCTGCAGCTCAAGAAACGGCGACGCCAGTCCGAGTAACGCGACCATCCCTAAAGCAGCCCATGGATTCATCTTCGGCGCTTGAGGTGACTGCGCAAGCGGCGGATTGTCTACTGTCCCGTCCTGCGAGTCTGCTTGCGGCGCAGCCGGTTTCGGCGCCATGTGCGACAAGCGCGCTTCCTTATCTTTGTTGATATAGTGAAAATAAATCGGCACCGCAGCCATCGATACCGCCGCATATGTAAGAGCTGCGGCGGCGATCTGATACCTTCGGCCGCCGATGCCGCCCGAACCCAATTTCATTGCCTTACCGATAAGGAAACCGACCGCCAGCGAAATATAACCAAGCGTAATGCCGGTGACGATCACAAATCCTGCGAACAACGCAAACCCCAAAATCGCCGCGCCAATCCCGAAAGTAATCGCCCTAACGTACGCGATATGCGTATCCTTCGGAATCTGCTGCTGGACCTGTAGCGCACAACGCTCGCATGCCAGCATCCCATTGATGCGGTAATAGCTTCCGGAGATCGGCTGTTTGCAAGATTTGCAGGTTTCCCCGCCGGATGCGTACTCGGCGGTGCCGAACTGTGGTGCGGGACCGGTAGGTGACATGAGCGCGAAGGTATCACACAGGGCAAGTACCGAGAAGCAAATTCGAATCGATCGTCCGTTGCCGCGCTTTGAAAGTTGCGGTGACACTATAGGCTGACGTTCGCGGTAGTTTGTCCGCGTTTACTGAGATATGCGTGCCAAAAGATGCGGGCCGCCACCGAGCGCCAGGGACGCCACGGCTGGGACAGGCTCTCCAGCTTTTTCGGTGACGGTCTCCGCCGCAGTCCCTTCACTTCCTGCACCGCCGTGGCCAGCGCCAGAATCGCCCACGGGCCAAATATCTGGCCGGCGCAGCGCGCTCATTAAGTAAATATCCGCCGTCCAGACGCCGATGCCTTTCAGTGCCATCAGTTGCGCGCGTGCGTGATGATCCTCAAGTTCGTGCAGCTTGTGCAGCGCGAGTTGGCGGCCGCGTATCGCCTTCGCCAGCAGCCGTGCATACAGCGCTTTCTGGCGGCTGAATCCCAATTCGCGCAATTGCACGTCGGTCAATTTGAGAAACCGTCCAGGCGTGAGCGGCCGCACCGCGCCCAGCACGCGTTGATACAATGCCCGCGCGGAGGCCAGCGAAACCTGTTGTTCCAGGATGATGTACAGCAGCGAGGGAAATCCTGGCTCGCGTACCCACAGCGGCGGCGGACCGTAGAGCGCAACAACTCGCGCCAAATCTGCATCGAGCGAAACAAGCTTGCTAACCGCACTCACCAGGATCGCTTCGTCTAGGACTACGCGCGCCGCTACGGCTGTCGCCACGGAGCACTCTCACGATTTGAAAAACTTGGTTTCCGCGGCGGGCGCGAAATTCACTTATGCATGCGTCCGATCGCGAACCTCTTCGTGCAGCGAAGCGATCACTTCCGCGATTGGTTTCGGCCCCAGGTCGCCCTTGGTTCGGTGCCGCAATGAAACCGTTCCCGCTTCCGCTTCCTTGGCGCCCACCACCAGCATGTACGGAACTTTCTGTATCTGAGCGTCGCGAATCTTCGCCGGCAATTTTTCGTTACGGTCGTCAAGATGCACGCGAAATCCTTCGCGCTTGAGCTGCTCGGTGACTTGGTGCGCGTAATCGATCACCTTTTCGCTTACCGGACAGATTTCCACCTGCACCGGAGCCAGCCACAGCGGAAACGCTCCAGCGTAGTGCTCGATCAAAATGCCAAAAAAGCGTTCCACGGAACCCAGCAGCGCGCGATGCACCATCAGCGGCTGATGCCGCGCGCCGTCGTCGGCAATGTATTCAAGCTTGAAGCGCGCCGGCAGGTTGAAATCAAACTGCACCGTACCGAGCTGCCACGGCCGGCCAATCGCATCGATCAGTTTGATATCGATTTTTGGCCCGTAAAACGCAGCTTCCCCCTCAATCTTCTTGTAGGGAATATTCATACGGTCCATGGTATTCGCCAGCGCCGCGGTGGCTCGCTTCCAGTCTTCCGGCTTACCGGCGTAATTCTCCGGATGCGCTGCGTCCCAGTCCGAAAGCTCCACCTCAAACTTATCGAAGCCAAAATTTTTCATCACCGCGAACGCGAAATCCACGCAGCCTTCCACCTCCGCCTCGATCTGCGAAGGCGTGCAGAAAATGTGCGCATCGTCCTGCGTAAATCCGCGCACGCGCAGTAATCCGTGCAAAACGCCGCTCCGCTCGTAACGATACACCGTGCCGAGTTCCGCGAGGCGCACCGGAAGATCGCGATAACTGCGCAGCTTCGATTTGTAAATCAAAATGTGTCCCGGGCAATTCATGGGCTTCAACTGGTACTCGGCCTTCTCCACTTCCACCGCGCCGAACATATTGTCTTTGTAAAATCCGGTGTGGCCGCTGGTGTTCCACAAGTCCCGCCGCATGATGTGCGGAGTAAACACCATGTCGTAGCCGCGTTTTTGCAGTTCTTCGCGCAGCCAATTTTCCACCAGCGTCCGGACCAGTCCGCCCTTGGGATGCCAGAAAATCAACCCGGGCCCGGCTTCTTCCTGGATGCTGAAAAAATCCAGCTCCGTGCCCAGCTTGCGATGGTCGCGCCGCTTGGCTTCTTCCAGCCGATGCAGATATTCATCCAGCTCTTTCTGATTGAAAAACGCCGCAGCGTAAATCCGCTGAAGCTGCGGATTGCCCTCCTGGCCTTTCCAGTAAGCGCCGGCCACGCTCATCAGTTTGAACGCGGTAATTTTCTTGGTGGAAGGAATGTGTGGTCCGCGGCAAAAGTCCACGAATTTGCCGGTGGTGTAAAAGGAAACCAGTAGCTCATTGGCTTTTTCTTCCACCAGCTCATATTTGAACGGCTGGTTGAAGTTTTTGTACATTTCCAGCGCTTCCGGCTTCGGAATGTATTTCCGTTCGTTGGCAAGATTCGCGGAAGACAAATCGTGCATCTTCTTTTCAATTTTCGCTAGATCTTCCGGCGTAAAAGGCTGTTCCCGCAAAAATTCGTAGAAAAACCCATTCTCCACCGGCGGCCCGATTCCCAATTTCACATTCGGATAAAGTTCCATCACCGCCGCGGCCATCAAATGGGCGGCGGAGTGCCGGAAAACGTAGAGAGAATCGGGATCTTTCTCCGTCAAAATCTGCAACTTTACGTCGCGATCCAGCGGATGACGCAGATCAATCAGCTCGCCCTCTTCCTTGACGCCACTCTCCACAACGAAATCCGGCTCGCCGGCGAAAGGCCCATCTTTTGTAAACACTCGCGCCACGAGCGCGGCGCTACCGAGTCGCGGCGAAATACCATTGGCAATGTCCAGCGGCGTAGTCCCTTTAGGGACATCCTTAACGCTGCCATCCGGCAATGTAACGTGTATCGATTCCATGAACGCATTCACCTGAAAGGAGGAAGTCAAGCTTAGCGGCCACACCACGCCCGGTCAAGACATGGCCTTCAGCCGCGTGAAAGTCGAACCGTCTTCAGAAGAGTATGACGCCGGGCAGTCCTTGAAAATGTGTGTCCGCGGTCACCAGTTCGGCATGGCGACTCTTCGCGCAGGCATAAATGATGGCGTCGGCCGTGACCAGTTTGAGCTCCAGGCTGATTTTCGCTGCCAGAGCCGCGACCGGTATGTCGATTGAGATTTCTCGCGCGTTAAACGAAAAGGCCTGCGACAAAAACTGCTCTGCTAAAGTGTTCTCGCTGGTGCGCAGCAGTTTTTTGCAAACTTCGTAGACTACGACGGTCGGCAGCAACAGGTTTTCCGTGTCTTCGAGGTAGGGAGCGAAGCTTCCCGCCTTGGGAGCATTCCCGAGATATTCGATCCATCCAGACGAGTCAACGACGAACTTTTTAGAACCGGTCGGTGTGGTCACGGTCCTCATCCAGCCAGGTCAGACCTTTCGCTAAGCCCCGCAGCTCCTTGATAGAGCACGGCTTATTGAAGTGTATGGTTCCTTCAAGCGCGAAAACTTGCAGTTCCTGGCCCGGGCGAAGCTCAAGCTGTTCGCGTATCTTCTTCGGTATCACGACCTGGAACTTTGGCGATACTGTTACGGTTTCCATGACCATCTCCCGAGAAGAGTATATCGATGCCCATTTGGTATGTCAATATCTAATCGAACTACCTATCGTAAAACACAATATTGGTCGACCTGGAAATGATACCTGCGGTTCGAGTTCGCGATTATCAGTCGAGACGCAAAGTTACGAACGATACGCAAAATTACGATTTTTTTGGGCGGGCGGCTTCCATTTGTTCCCAAGTCGCGTCCGGAAATGCTAGCAGGTCGTTAAATTCCCCGGCTCCGCGGAGCCACTGCGCACCGTCGATTACCACGCATTCGCCGTTGATATATTCGGACATATCGCTCAGGAGAAATGCGGCGAGATTTGTCAATTCCTCATGGCGCCCGAAACGCTTCATGGGGACCTTCTCTTTGGCGGCCTCTTCAAACTGTTTGGAGGTCATCAGCCGTGACCACGCGCCCTCCGTCGGGAACGGACCTGGGGCGATGGCGTTCAACCGAATGTGATATCTGGCCCATTCCACCGCCAATGAAGTGGTCATGGCCAGCACGCCCGCTTTGGCGCATGCCGAGGGGACCACAAACGCCGAGCCGCAATTCGCGGAAGCATACGTGGTGACAATACTTAGGATATTGCCACCGGTCTTTTGCGCAATCCAGCGTTTGCCAAACACCTGCGTGCAGTGAAACGAGCCATTCAAGACGATCCCGATCACCGCATTGAATGCATTCGTGGAGAGCGTTTCCGTGCGCGCGATAAAATTGCCGGCCGCATTGTTCACGAGCGAGTCGATGCGGCCAAATTGTTGAAACGCTTTGCCGGCAGCCGCTTCGACGGCCGCATAATCGCGCACATCACAAGTGGCGTACGCGGCCTCGCCGCCGGAGTTCCGGATTTCCTCGCAAGCGTGCTTGAGGGGTTCGTCGCGCCGCCCGGCAATGAATACGCGCGCGCCGAGCGACGCAAAATGCAGCGCCATCGAGCGCCCCAAACCGGAGCCGCCGCCAGTCAAAAAAATGGCGCGACCCTTCAGTAGATTTTTCTCGAACAAGAAAAGACCTCCCGCGAACCACGGAAAACGGCACGATGCGCTTGTTCTGTTCCTTAATGCGCCGGAACCAACTCCGCCGGGACCGGGCGTCCCTGCACCTTGGCGTACTCCGCCGCGAAGAGCGGACTTGCGGGAAATTCTTCGGTTAGGCTCTTGAGCAATGCTTCCGCGCGGGCGTTCTGTTTCTCCCGGCGCGAGGAAAGCGCCAGCAATATCTGCGCAAAGCCTTTCAAATAGCGGCCATTTTCCGCGGTTTTGCCCACTTCTTCCATTCCCAGTTTTTTGTCGCCCTTAATGCCGCCAAACCAGAGGAAGAAGCGCGCCGTGCCGGAAAGACAGCCGATAATATAATTCGCCGAGCCCGGAGCCACATATACGTCGGTCACTTCCGGGTACCCGGTAAGCACTTGCTTGGCGTAGTCATTGGCTTCCTTCATGCGCTTCAGCCCGTCGAGATGCTTCTTTTCGACGATCGTAAAATCATTGGACTCCATGCCGGCGGCCAAGGTCAGCGCGAAAAGAGCGTTCGGGTCGCCAGGAGCGCTTTTCAATTTCTCTGCTGCTATGCTGCGCGCCTTGTCAATGGCCTCGTGGAAACCCTTCATCCGCCCCGGATCGGCTTCGCCTTCAATGCCATGAAGGAATTTATCGTCGTTCATGAAAAATTCGCTGGTCAGTACGCCGTGCCGGTTGAATTCGTCAAAAAGATATCCGGCGGCCAGCGAAACCTGCCCAAACGCTTCTTCCGGATGCGCCGCGGACCACTCCGCAAACTTCGCGCGCGCTGATGGAAAGTCCTGCTCGTACAGAGCGCGATAGCCGTCCATCAACAGGGGATCGAGGGTAAAAGCGGGACCTTCTTTAACAGCCGACGCCGCGCCGGCCGCGGCCGGAGCCTTATTCTTGGAATGTTTCTGGGCCGAAGTCGCGAAAGCCCCATGCGGAACTGCGAGGAATAAAACCGACACGAGCATGGTGCTTATCGTTCTGCGCATAAAATCCGGTCTCCACACAAGACAACAATTCCGTCAGCCATACACTGGAGCAACCCGCAACCTTGAACAAATAAAAGCGTTAGAACAGTCCGGGCAAGAAGCGCGGTTTCCCGGCCATCGCCGCGCGATAGTCAGGATTCGCGGCAAGCACACGCTCTTCCGTCGAAAGGCGCTGACGCAAAACCACGGCATGCGCCAACGCTCCAGCTACCGCTGTAATCCATGCGGTGTGAATCAACGGCAATGCGATCATCTCCGCGAACACCGCCGCATAGTTAGGATGCCGCACAAAGCGAAATGGACCGGAAGAGACCACGCCGAGGCGTGTCGAATCAACCACCTGCACGTTCCAGTGCTCCCCCAAAGTGCGGATGACCCACCAGCGCACGGCATTGGCGGCAAGAAAAATAGCGAACATCACTGCAGCGAGAATGGGAATGAACGGGCGATGCAAGAAAACGACCTCAACTGCGGCCCCGATTAGTACAGCAGTATGCAGCAGCACCATCCAGCGGAATCGCGGCTCTTCGACCTTGGCAGCACCGCGGCCCAGCATCTCTCGCTGGTGTTGCGTCGAGATCCGCAGCTCGACCAGCCGCAACGCTGCGACAGCCACCAGCAACGCCAAGAATGCGATAACCGTTATGTCCATTGCAGAAGAATAAATTCCGCGCTGAAACCGGGGCCGAAGGCCGCCATCATCGCGTAATCCCCCGGTTGCAGGGGGCGTTTTTCCAGCCACTGCTGCAAAATGAACAAGATGGTGGCGCTCGAAAGGTTGCCAACCGTCGCGAGTACGTCCCAGGACGGCGTAGTGTCGCATTTCGTCAGTCCCAGCGCCTCTTCCACATTGCCCAGCAGACGCGCGCCGCCAGGATGGAGAATCCAGCCCTTGATGTCTTCCTGCTTGAGCTTCTGGCGTTCCAGAAATCCTTCAACCAACCCTTTGATTTTGGCGCCGATCATTTCCGGAACGCCTTTATCCAGAAGGATGTGAAAGCCAGAATCGCGCAGATCGAATCCCATCGCGCCCAGTGAATCCGGAAATGTGTAGGTCTCCGACACTAAAATTTTGGGTCCCGGCATTTTTTTGCCGCTGACGATTACGGCAGCCGCGCCGTCGCCAAACAAAATGGACGAAATCAGGTTGGCCTGCGAAATGTCCTTACGTTGGAAAGTTAGCGAGGGCAGTTCCACCGCGATGATCAAAACATTTCCACCGGGATAGGCCTTCAAATAATCCGCGCCGCGCGCGATAGCCATGGCGCCGGCCGCGCAGCCTAGTTCGGTGAAAGGCATGCGGCGGACGTCAGAGCGAAAGTCCATCAGTTCGATCAGGTGCGCGTCCAGCGAAGGAATCATGAAGCCCGTGCAGGAAACGGTGATGATTAGGTCGATGTCGCGTGGCGTGAGGTTGGCGCGTTTGAGTGCTTCTTCGGCAGCTTCGCGGCCGAGCTTAATCGCATGCTCCATGTACTCTTCGTTGGTTTTGGAAAGAGCGCGGGGCTCGACGGTGTATTCGATGGGGAAAATGGCACGTCGCTCGCGCACCTGCGCGTTATCGACGATGGCCATCATGGCATCCAGGCGCCGCTCCGGGATGTCGAAGACGCGGCCCATGTAATATTTCACGTCGTCGCGCGTGATTTTGTGCGGCGGCAGCGCGGTCGCGGTGGCGACAATCGTGCACTGCGTTGCAGCGGCGCTGGCTGCTTCAAGGCTGGTAGCCAAAGGTTCCCCTGTCTGGTCCGTGCGAATCCCGGAGATTATCTAAATCCGTCGGGCAAGTCCATTGAATACAGCGCCTAGGCACGCCTTATGACAACCCTGTATATCACGCTAGGTTGCGACATTGCACGTGGGATGCGGTCACCCTGTGCGATTCCCGGCTATACCTGACTGGCGCGGATTTCCTGCCAACGGCGCGGGCGGCGGTTAGCTTGCAGCACCTTTTTACGCAGACGGATGGATTTCGGCGTGATTTCGACGAACTCATCGTCGGCGATGAATTCAATGGCTTGTTCGAGGCTCAATTCGCGGTGTGGGATGAGCCGGATGGCTTCGTCGGCGCTGGAGGAGCGCATGTTGGTCTGCTTTTTTTCTTTGCAGACGTTGACGTCCATGTCCTGCTCGCGGGAATTTTCGCCCACGATCATGCCTTCATAAACTTCGATCGCCGGGCCGATGAACAGTTCGCCGCGCTCCTGAATATTCCATAGGGCGAATGCCGTGGATGGTCCGCTGCGATCCGCCACCAGCGCGCCGGTTGGCCGCAGCGCCATTTCGCCGGAATAATCCATCCAGCCTTCAAAAATGGAATGAATCAGCGCGGTGCCGCGCGTGTCGGTCAAGAGTTGGCTGCGCAAGCCGATCAGTCCGCGGGAGGGGATTTTGAAATCCATGCGCACGCGGCCGGAGCCGTGATTGCTCATTTTGGACATTTCGCCGCGGCGGCTGCCCACCGTTTCCATGATGATGCCGATGAAGTTCTCTGGGACGTCGATCACCAGCCGCTCCAGCGGTTCCAGTTTTTTCCCGCCCTCCATGCGCGTCACAATTTCAGGTTTGCCGACCATCAGTTCAAAGCCTTCCCGCCGCATGGTTTCGATCAAAATGGCCAACTGCAGTTCGCCGCGTCCCAGGACGCGGAACGATTCGGGTGTATCGGTGTCTTCCACACGGATCGAAACGTTGGTCAGCAATTCGCGCTGCAGACGGTCGCGCAAATCGCGCGAGGTCAGGTAGCTGCCTTCCTTGCCGGACAGCGGGCTGCTATTCACGGTGAAAATCATGGCCAGCGTCGGCTCGTCGATAATCAGCGGCTCTAGCGGCATTGGATTGGCAAGGTCTATGAGGCTTTCGCCGATCTGAATGCCTTCGACGCCGGCAATCGCGACCAAATCGCCAGCGGGAACGCTATCGGCCTCGTCGCGCTCAAGGCCGCGAAAGGTGTATAGCTTGGTGATCTTTGTCGTGGTGATTTTGCCGTCCAGGCGGCTGATGCCCACTTCTTGCCCGCGATTGAGCGTGCCGTTAAAAACGCGGCCGATGGCGATGCGCCCCAGGAATTCGCTGTAATCCAGGTTCATCACCTGAATTTGCAACACGCCTTCGGGATCGCCCGGAGGCTTCGGAATGGATTTCACAATGGCTTCAAAAAGCGGTAGCAGGTCCTTCGAGTCATCGCCTAACTTGTTATACGCCACGCCATCGCGCGCGTTCGTGTAGATCACGGGGAAATCCAGTTGGTCCTCGGTGGCGTCGAGATCGATAAACAGGTCGTAGATTTCGTCGAGCACTTCTTTGGCCCGCGCGTCCACGCGGTCAATCTTGTTCAGCACAATCACAGGAGGAAGCTTCGCCGCCAGCGCCTTCTGCAAAACGTAGCGGGTCTGCGGCAGAGGTCCTTCGCTGGCGTCCACCAGGACCACCACGCCATCGACCATACGCAGCGCGCGTTCCACTTCTCCGCCAAAGTCGCTGTGACCGGGCGTATCCACAATGTTAATCTTGGTATCGTGAAAAAATAGCGCGGTGTTTTTGGCTAGAATGGTGATGCCGCGCTCGCGTTCCAGGTCATTGGAATCCATCACGCGTTCGACGAGCGCTTCGTTGGCGCGAAAGATGCCACTTTGCCGCAGCATGGCGTCGACCAGCGTAGTTTTGCCGTGGTCCACGTGCGCGATAATTGCAATGTTGCGAATATCCTGGGTCATGTGCGTAGCGTCTAGATACAAAAATAGCTGCCGTAACAACCAGCAGCCCGGACGGTTCTCCTTAATGTCAGACGCCTAATGCAGGCGCCTGTGCAAATGGTTTGTCAGGTGCGGTCGAGCAAACTCTAGTTTATCAGACCCGCGCGTATGCGCCTAGGGCCACCCACTAGCCTATGGATGAGGCTTCCATCGTTCTCGGGTAAGCTTGTTTTCCATGCTTACGGCCATTACTCGCGCGGTCAGCCCCGCCCTGGTAAATTGCGAGCTGTCCTTCATTGCGCGCCAGCCCATTGATTTGAAAATCGCCGAAGCGCAACACCAATCGTACGAGGAACTTCTTAGAACGCTGGGCGCGAGGGTGATTTCGCTCCCCGGCGAGCCAGATCTGCCAGATTCCATGTTTGTGGAAAATCCCGCCATCGTTTTAGACGAGATTGCGGTAATCCTGCCCCTTGGCACGCCATCGCGGCGCCCCGAGGCTGAATCCCTGAGGCGGGCGCTGGCTCCTTATCGCCGGCTCGGCTACGTCACGCTTCCGGGCACCATGGAGGGCGGCGACGTTCTGCGCATCGGCCGAAAACTATATGCCGGTCTCTCGCACCGGACCAATGAAGAAGGTATTCGCCAGCTCCGCAATTTGGTTGCACCCTTCGCTTACGAAGTGATTGCTGTGCCGGTCGCCGGCTGCCTGCATCTTAAATCTGCCGTCACTTTTCTCGGCCGCAATACGTTGCTTGCGAATCGCTCTTGCTTCGACACCTCCGGGTTCATTGGTTACAGATGGATTGATGTTGCCCTCGACGAACCGCACGCCGCGAACGCTCTGGCCATGAGCGAACAAATTATCTTTCCGGCATCCTTTCCAAGCACGCGAGCCCGCCTGGAAGCCGACGGTTTCCGCGTCATGGCCATCGATATCTCGGAGCTTCAGAAGGCCGAATCTGGATTGACGTGCTCGAGTTTGATTTTTGGTACGCTGAAGTAAGGCGGATTCACCAACACGTTCGGCCGAGAAATGCACAAAGGCCAGCCGAGCACTGCGGCTGGCCTTTGGTGCGATGGCGATATAAATGAACGCGGTTAGTTCGTGAGCAACTCCACGCTATGCGCCACAAACACCGGCTGGCTGCTGATGGGATCTTTCAACACCAGGCCGACGACGCGCAACGGAATTGCCGTGCTTCCGGTAAGGCCGCCGAGCCCTGTGAGGCCGCCCTTAAACACCGTAAACGGCGTGCAGTACACAACGACGGGACCGTTGAACAGCACTCCGGCCAAGCCGTTCGAATCGAATTGGAATGTCCCAGCGCCGGCATCGGTGCTGCCGACGACCCAGGCTCCGGTATGGCCTTCGTGGCGCAACACCACACGCTTCACGGTGACCGCTCCGTTGCTGAACGGTCCGCCGACGGTTACGCGCTGACCCGGCACCATCAAGCTGGAGTTGAACAGGAAGCTCGGGAACCTCAGGTGCCACCAGTAAATGAAGAAGTTCTCGTTGCCGGTCAAAGTAATGTTGGAAATTTGCCCGGATTGGAAGCCCGTGCCAGACGGCAGCGTGTTGCGCACATACAAATCGAAGTCGCTAGCCTGGCCCGTCGGAGGATCCACGTAAGTCACCAAGCCGCCGGCGTAAAAACTATTCTGCGAAAGAATGGCTACGGTATCCGCGAGTATCGCTCCCGAAGTTTGAGCTAGCGTCCCGGAAATTTCCACGATGGAATTGGTGGTCAGATTCGCCAGCGATTCGCCATTCTCCCATTCCGTCTGGCTGTTTACGGTCACGGTGAACTGATGACCATGCGGCCCTTGCACCACAAAGGAATTTCCGCCGGCATCGACACTGACGACGCCGGCGTCGAATTCGTCGATGTAGGCATCGGCGTCACTCGGCGTGACGACTTCCAAACTCAGGTTGGGATTCACGACGCCGGTGATTTGGCCGTTTGGGTCCACTTGAATGGAATGCCGCAAATCAAAGTCGAACTTCAACCCGTCAATGTCGCCGGGATTCACGACCAGAGGGCTAGCCAGCGTGATGGTCACGGTAGAAGTCGTGAGGCTCACCGGCGGCGTGGTGGTCGAGTTCAAGGTGCTGACCGTTGGAGGCGTTGGCGGATTGGTCTGCGGATTCGTAACGCTCAAATAGCCAATTTGAGGATTTGCCAGCGTCACAACTGCGGTGGTGTAGGTTCCTGCCGGAATGGTATTGATGTCCAGCAAGGCCTTCAGGCCGTTCAAGCGGGCAAAATCCACGGACGCCATGTTCGCGAGAATGGGGACGGGGGCATCCACTCCATCCGAAACCGAAATGCCAGTGATATCCACCTGAAAGGATACGACGCTGGGCAGCGGTGCATCCGTGCCGATAACGAAGGCGCTGCCAGTCTGTTGTTGTGGTTGCAGGGGCCCCGTGACGGAGCTTCCACCGCCGCACCCGTTTCCGAATGCCACCAGACCAGACATACCAATACCGATTAACCACTTTTTGAGGTTCATAGGTCCCTTTTGCTTTCGAGTTGATGTATCCCGGAGGTGCGTTCGCACCTGCAAACCCTTGCGCTTCTAAACACGCTGTTCCGGCAAAAGTTGCGAGACCTAAGTCTATATTTATGTTACTTTTATCATGGTAGTACTAGGACGCGGTCGTCCATTTCGACCTGACGATCACTGGAAGTCTGAAGCGCGGCACCTACGGACGATTAGTAACCCTTCGGACACTCGAAAGGGGCCATGCGAAATATTACTTTTAACCGCATCGGTGCTGTGGTACATTTTGAGTGGAATGATGTCTCTCTCCACTAAGCGAATGACCACCCCGTCGTCGATCTCGGCCACGTCGATTAAGACTACGACTACGTCGATTACCACTTCGACTACCTTCGCTTCCGGTGCGTGGAGAAACTAGCAAGCTAAGAAAAGTTTCCAACCCACCGCCAGAAGCGACCCAGGCGGTGGGTTTTTTCGTTTCACCCTACCTCCTAAGGCGCTCCGGCGGAAAAACCCAGGAGCGGTGATGACTTCCGAGAACGCACAAGCAGACGAAATAAATCTAGCCGGCGAGGCCGAGGGCGATCAGGCCGCCAAGAAGTTTGCCAGTCAACTTCATGTGCGGTCCCACTCCGAATGTCCCGGCGATGTAATCGCATTTAAGTTCGGAGGCACTTCCCTGCTCGGCGCGGAGCGCATGTTGCACGCGGCGCAGATCGTCCGGTCCTCGGCGCAAACGTCCAACGTGGTGGTGATTGTCTCCGCCATGAAAGGCGTCACCGATCATTTATTGGCCATTGGCAGCGCACTGATCAACGGCAACATGGCCGCCGCTCGTGAAGAGGCCGAAGGCGTCATCAGCATGCACCTCGGCGTCCTCAGCGATCTGCAACTGGAAGAAGATGACGATCTTCGCATGCGCCGCGAATTGCAGTCACTCGGTCGCGACCTGCTACACGACGTGAGCAATAATTTGCGGCCCCTGGCGGTCGCAGAGTTGCTCGACCGCTTGGCTTCGTACGGTGAACGCCTAAGCGCACGCCTCTTTGCCGCAGCGCTTGAAAAATCGGATGTTGCTTCTGTTCCGGTGGCCTCTTCCGATTTTGTGCGCACCTGCGAAACGTTTCGTGATGCGCGCCCCGACTTACCCGAGACATGCCAGCGCGGGCGAAAGGTTCTCCTTCCGCTTCTCGCCGACGGCCTCGTTCCCGTGGTCACCGGCTTTATCGGTGCGACACCCGACGGTCGCATCACCACGCTTGGCCGTAACAGCTCCGATTTTTCCGGCGCGATCATCGCCCATGTAGTGGACGCGGACGAGCTGGTCATCTGGACCGACGTCGACGGCATTTTTACCGCGAATCCACGCGAAAATCAGGAAGCTCAGCTACTGCATGAACTGAGCTACGATGACGCACACACGTTGGCCAAGAGCGGTGCACAGGTTTTGCACGCTAAGGTTCTTCCCTTGGCTGCGGAAACAGAAATGGTCGTCTGGGTACGCAATACGTTCAACCCCGCAGGTCGCGGAACGCGCATCGGTCCGCGCCCGGATGCCTCACCTTCGTCGAAAGACGGAGGTAAGCAATGAGTGCCAGCTCGAACGCGAACGGAACTGCCGGACAGTTTCGCCCCGACACCTCGGACGGAAAGAGATTCAAAGCCGGCGTTCTGGGCGCGACGGGCCTGGTCGGCCAGCGCCTTGTCAATCTCCTGGCAAATCATCCGTGGTTTGAGCTTACGGAGGTCGCCGCCTCAGAACGTTCCGCCAACAAGCGTTACGCCGATGCGGTGCATTGGCATCTAGACGCGCCCATCCCAGAAGGCGCCCGCGATTTGATCGTTAAGTCCCTCGACCCCGGGCTCGATTGCGATTTCGTTTTTTCCGCGCTGGATTCTTCTGTCGCGGGCCCCGCCGAAGAGCAATTCGCCCGCGCCGGTTATCCGGTGGTGAGCAATTGCAAGAATCACCGCATGGCCGCCGACGTTCCGTTGCTTATTCCCGAGGTCAATGCCGCACATCTTGACGCCATTCCGGTGCAACAGAAAAATCGCGGCTACAGCAGCGGCTTCATTGTCACGAATCCCAACTGTTCCACCGCAGGACTGGTCCTGGTCCTGAAACCTCTCGCGGACGCTTTCGGCCTCGAAAAGGTTTTCGTGGTAACCATGCAAGCGGTCTCCGGCGCGGGCTATCCCGGTGTCGCCTCGATGGACATTCAGGGAAACGTAGTGCCCTTCATTAGCGGCGAAGAAGAAAAAATGGAGAGCGAGCCGCAAAAGCTTCTAGGTAAATGGGACGGCAAACGATTTATTGACGCCGGCCTGAGCCTAAGCGCGCACTGCAATCGAGTCCCGGTCGTCGATGGTCACATGGAATGCGTCAGCCTCTCGCTGAAAAAAGTCGCCTCGCTCCACGAGGTCCGTGAAGTCCTGCGCAATTTCGAAGTGGATGCCGCGCTTGCAGGTCTGCCGTCGGCCATTCGTCATCCGGTCGTTGTGCTGGATGAAGAAGCGCGGCCGCAGCCGCGCCGCGATGTGCACACTGGCGGTGGAATGGCCACCGTAGTCGGTCGTGTGCGCGAATGCCCGATCCTGGACGTAAAGCTAACCTTGCTCTCGCACAACTTGGTCCGCGGAGCCGCGGGCGCCGCCATGCTCAACGCCGAAGTGCTCGCCGCGCGCGGTCTCTTCAGTCGACGGGTGAACGCCGGGAAGGAAGTCCAGTTGGCCGAGCCGGTTTCCCGCTAACCGGGCGTTCAAACAATAGTAGTCGTGAAAGCTGTAGCATCGGCGTAACGTTCCAGCAGCGCGATCATCCGCTGCGCCCAAGTATCCAGCGTCTCGCTTCCACCAAATGAAACGATAATTGCCAACACTTTGCTTGTTTCCGCCGTGACCATGGTGCGTTCCGAGTCGCTCGTCGCGCTCCCGTGAGGACCATCCGCATCCGCAAACAGTGGCAAGCTTTCCAGATTCAAATCATACTTACCGATTCCTTTGTACGTTTCCCCCGGACGCCCCGCGCGAAATACCACGTCGCCGCGTACATGCGCCAAATCATAAAGCCCAATGGGCAACCTGCTTTCCAGCGACACCAAATTGATCACATCTACCACGGCATTGATCTGCGGCAATCCCTTCCCTGAAATCACCCGCCGCAATAACGCCTCTGCCGATCCGCGATACCGTGCCGGATCTTTCCCGAGCGCCTTGTAACCGCGCCGCGTGACGACGATCGGGGCCGACTCCAGCACTGTCTTAGGATCAGGTAATCCTGTAATCTTCTGCGCCGTCGCGGCAAGTTCCGCGGTCAGCGCCTCAGGCGCCGCGTGCGCCTTCACTGCGCCGGTCACGCAACCCAGCGCCACGCGTGGGCATTTCTGCCGCAAACCCTCGTCAATCGTGACCATCCCGTCGTGCCTCGTGCTAAAATTATATCCTCGTTAGGCCCGTAGCTCAGTTGGTTAGAGCGCTACCTTGACACGGTAGAGGTCTGGAGTTCGAGTCTCCACGGGCCTACCATCTTTTCAGCAACACTCGCAGAATACGGGAAAAAATCTCGTACCGCTGTCCACACCGTTTTAATTGCAATTTAATCGAGAAAAAAGATAGTTTTAGACCCCCGTTTCCACGCTAGATCGCCTTCTTAAGTCGAGGAATGTGGGATTGCGCGCGCCCCTGCCCGGCGCGACGTTTTAGTTGGTCACTGAACTTGCTGGTGCAAGGCTTCCTCTCCATCGGCTAGACTGAAATTGCCCATGCCCAGTCGTTTCTATCTAGCCACCAGAAAAGACCGCAGCACAGAAGCAGATCGCTTGTCGCAGGCGCTTACCGCCCACGGTTGGGAACGCACGTATACCTGGGCGGCTTTGGATCCGGCGAACACCGATGGTTTCGCCGAAGTCGCGCTGAAAGAGATCGCCGGCGTGCGTGACGCCGACGTTCTCATCGTGCTTCTGCCCGGCGGCTTCGGAACACACGTTGAAATTGGCGCTGCCCTCGCGTTGGGCAAGCAGGTGATTCTCCATGCTCCGGATCAGAAGACCCTCGAGACGCCTTACCGTTGCATCTTCCACTATTATCCCGGAGTCAAGATTCTGATCTCCCGCGAGATCGACGTTGCGACAATCCTGGCTTGCCTGCCGCGACGCTGCCCGATCTAGCTGCAAAACACCACGACATGAAACAAAATATTTGCACTGCCCGCGAGTTCACTCTTGCGCGTGCTGTGCCAGTCCATGCTTCTCCAGCAGAATCTGCACACCCAAATATGCGAGGAAATTGGACTGTCCGCTCGCGTTTCCGCTAAAACTGCGCCCGGCCATGAACAGAAGAATTAGACCCTCGTGAAATCCGTAGCGCGTTCCAAGATCCCAGGTCGTATCGTGGGGTTCGGCACCCATCGCCCGGTCGTTGTAGATTTCGCCGATGGCCTCCAGCCTTTTTGTAAAGTTATGTCCTGCGGCAAATCCGATGATGCGTTCCTGGTGTCCGTGAATCGGGAAGTAGTAGCCGACCTCGAAATCAAGTTCCAACGGACCCACGTTCCGCTGAATTTCCATGGGCATCAGGAATCGCGTTCCGCTTTGCGCGATGCCGTTTCGTATTGCGCCCATCGTTCCGTTCAGTTCAAACTGCGGAAAAATGGAAACGTTCCAACCTTTCTTGTTGTCGATAAAGCGCCACTTCACGCCGGGAAAGGCGTTTCCCCAGCCGTTGCTGAAGGGTTGCGGAGCCGTTTGCAGCACGTAGGGAACTTCAAACGTCAGTTGAATCACCGCACCCACGCCGTAGTTGAAATCCAGTTGCGGCATCTGAAAATCGCGCTGGTGCTGCGCGAGTATGGGCATCACCGCTAGGTTGATTTCCCAGTTATTCGATCCCGGCGTTCCGGGATCGTTCGTTAGTAACGGCGGGCCTCCCTGCGCTCGCGCAAGCGAGGGCGTCGACAAGCAAAAGGCCGACAAAAATAGGTTCAGAAGGTATCTATGCCATGGCATTTTTGAGCAAAGTCTCTTGGGCCCGCACCCGCAATCCATCGTCGCTGACCCTTGGCAGTATACAAAAATGCCTTCGCCGTCCTGCCACGCTCGCCGAATTCTCGCGGTTGAGCCTGCCGCAACCCCAATGTTATCCTCAGCTATGGCGGACCCCGTCACTTTCCCGCCGGAGCTGGCGCTCACCACGCCAGTCGATCATTCCCGGCGGCAACTGGAAGCCTTGCTCGAAGTCAGCGAAGCCATCGCGCAGCAGCGCGATTTGCCCGCATTGTTCCACGACCTTTCCGAGCGACTGCATTCGGTCGTCGATTTCGACTTTCTCGCACTCACGCTCCACGACCAGGTTCGCAATGTAATGCGTTTGCACGTCCTCGAGTTGCGTCACCCGCACGAGAAGCGCGTCGGTGCCGAAAGCTCCATCGACGGTCATCCTTCGGGCTGGGTTTGGCAAACGCAAAGGTGTTTCGTTGTCTCCGATACGGAAACGGAAACGCGCTTTCCGGATTTTCTGCGCCAGCTTCGCGACGGTGGCGTACGCTCCTTCGCGCTCCTTCCGTTAACTACCGCGCAGCGCCGTTTGGGAGCTATGGGCTTCGGGCGCCTTATTCCGCAAGGCATCACCGACACGGAAGTGCAGTTCATGCAGCGGGTCGCCAGCCAGGTAGCCGTCGCCGTGGACAATGCCTTGAATATCGAAAGCTCGCAAGCCTATCAGCAGCAGCTCGCCCGCGAGCGTGATCGCTTGCAAGTGCTTCTGGAGATCAACAACGTTCTGGTCACCACGCGAGAGCTTCCTGAACTCTTCCGCGGGATCGTTTCCACCATCGAGCGCGTCATCCAGCTCGATTACACCAGCCTCGCGCTGCTCGACCCTTCTTCCGGATTGCTGAAAATATACGCCCTCGATTTTCCCGGCCGCCGGCAGTTCATCAAACATGAAGTAAGCATCCCTCGCGATGCCTCGCCTGCTGGTCACGCCATCGCCACCGGCAAGCCGCTCTTAGTGCGTGGTGCGGAGCTCGATCAATATCCCGGCGAAATCGTGCGTCTGCTAAGGAGCGAAGGGATCCAAACCATTTGTTGCGTGCCACTCATCAACCATGGGCGCGCCTTCGGCACGCTCAATCTGGCCAGCCGCCGCATGGATGCCTTCGCGCCTCAAGACGTTGAGCTGTTGCAGCAAGTCGGCGGCCAGATCGCCATCGCCGTCGAAAACGCTCTGGCGTTCAAGGAAATCGATGCCCTGAAGGACAAACTTGCGGAAGAGAAGCTTTATCTTGAAGAAGAAATTCGCACGGAATTCAATTTTGAGGAAATCATCGGGGACAGCCCGCTGTTGAAACAAGCGCTGGCGCAACTGGAACTCGTCGCCCCCGCCAGTACCACCGCTTTGGTTCTCGGAGAAACCGGCACCGGCAAGGAATTAATCGCGCGTGCCATTCACAATCTCAGCCCCCGCCGCGAGCGCACTTTCGTGAAGGTAAACTGCGCCGCCATTCCTTCCGGCCTGCTGGAATCCGAACTGTTCGGACACGAACGCGGCGCCTTCACTGGCGCCATCAATCAGAAGATCGGCCGCTTCGAGCTGGCCGATCGTGGAACGCTATTCCTCGATGAAGTTGGCGATCTGCCTCTGGAGCTGCAGCCAAAATTGCTGCGTGTTCTGCAAGAGCAGGAATTCGAGCGTCTCGGCAGCAACCGCACGCAACGTGTGGACGTTCGCGTCGTCGCCGCCACCAATCAGGATCTGTCCAAGCTGGTCGCCGATCGCTCCTTCCGCAGCGATCTCTACTACCGGCTGAACGTTTTTCCGATTACCATTCCTGCTCTTCGCGAACGACCCGAAGATGTGGCCCTGCTCGTCCGTTACTTTGTCCAGAAGTTCAGCCGCCGCTTGAACAAAACCGTCGAATACGTTCCCGCGCAGGCCATGGACGCACTCATCCATTACTCCTGGCCCGGAAATGTGCGTGAACTGGAAAATCTGGTGGAACGCGCGGTAATTCTCTCTCCCGGCAAAGAACTGCGCGTCCCTGTTTCGGAGCTAAAGGCCGCCGCGGCCGTCAACGCGGATGCGTTCGCGGAAGCACCGTTCGGCGAAACTCCGCAACCATTTGCCGCTCCCAATGCACCGGTCACCACGCTCGAAGAAGCTGAACGCCAGCACATCCTGCGAGCCCTGCGTCAAACCGAATGGCGCATCGCCGGACCCCGCGGTGCGGCCGCCGTACTTGGTATGAAGCGCACCACGCTGCAAGCTCGCATGCGCAAACTGAACATCCGCCGGCCGATCTAGGCGGCGATATGCTATTTCAAACTTCGCGCGAGGGTCCCATGACGACGCCAGTAAAGGTTCAAATCTTCGGCCAACCCTACACCATCCGTGGCGAGCTCGACGAAACCTACGTGCAAAATCTGGCCGCTTACGTGGATAAAAAAATGTGCGCCATCGCCGCCGCCACGGCCACCGTGGACACACAAAAAATAGCGGTGTTGGCTGCTTTGGCGATAGCCGACGAACTGCACAACGCGCAAAACGATCGCGGCGAACGCGAAGAATTATTGCGCGAACAAGCCGACCGCTGCCTGACGCTGGTCGAACGTGCGCTGAAACAAACCGCCTAAAGTGAGGCCACCCCTCGTGCTGTGTACCAAGGTTGTTTGGATCACAGCTTGCGGGCCCTTGGTGCCACGAATAGCGCGCATAGCTTGAACTTGCGGCCGATTACTGCGACCACTTCGTTGGTCGACGAACCCATCGATGCTTGCGCAATTCCGTATGCAGCGGCTCCGGCAAAGGGCCCCGGTCGCTGGCGGAGGCGTTCGCTTCCACGTTGCGAATCTTGCGCATTCCCGGAATGATCGTGCTCACGTCGCGGTTGTTCAAAATAAAGCGCAGCGCCATCTCCGGCATATTCATCTCTGGCGTCAGCAAGGGTTTTAGCGCTTCAGCGCGGCCCACGCTGGCTCGCAAGTTCTCCGGAACGAAATACGTGCTGCGCCAATCGCTCGCCGGCCACGTACTTTCCAGCGTCAAGGTTCCGGTTAGCGTTCCTTCATCAAACGGCACGCGCGCGATTACGGCCACGCCATGCTCGCGGCATGCCGGAAATAATTCATCCTCGGGATTCTGATCGAAAATGTTGTAGATCACCTGTACCGAGTCGATCAGACCTGCGCGTATTGCGCGAATTCCGTTTGCTGGTTCCCAGCGGTTGCTGCTGATGCCTACAGCGCGTACTTTTCCACTGCTGCGCATTTTGTCAATCGAAGCCGCCAGCCGTTCGTCCTGCAGCCAGGCGTCTTCCCAGACGTGAAATTGCATCAAGTCCAGCGTTTCGACGCCAATATTGTTCAGGCTCTTCTCCACATATTCGTTGATGTACGCGGGAGGAAAACAGTCGTCAACCGTATACTCCGCACGGCTCGGCCACTTGCGGTTCTTGGGTGGAATTTTCGTCGCCACAAAAAGACGCTTGCCGGGATTCGCGCGCACAACCTTGCCCAGCAATTCTTCGCTGTGGCCCTCCCCGTAGGCCCACGCGGTATCAAAAAAATTGCAACCGAGATCCACCGACCGTTGCAACGCCGCGAGAGATTCCGCGTCATCGGAGCCACTCCACCCCGCCATGCCCCACATGCCGTAGCCAATCTCGCTGACGTCCCAACCCGTTCTGCCGAATGGCCGATACTTCATATCACCCCCAAATATCACTCAAGAAAATACTAAGTCCGGCCATCCCGAGTCCGCCGTGGCGGAGGAGGGATCTGCTTTCGCTTACACCGCCGCAACGAACGTTCCGTCGCGCTGCACATACCCATACGCCATCCGAGGCGTGTTAAATGCAAACCCCGGCTGACCGTCGCGATCCAGTAAAATCAAACCGCCGGTACCCTTAGTGCGCGCCGCCAGCAATTCCACGGACTTCTCGGCCGCCAGCATCGCGTCACTGATTCCCGAAACGTTGGGTGCCGGATTTTGCGTACGCAAGAAATCCGTAGCGCTTTTCGCCATCACCACTTTCATGATTGCTTCGCCGTAGCCCGTACAAGAAACCCCGCCGGCCTGGGCATCCGCATAGCAGCCACAGCCAATCAACGGGGAGTCGCCCACGCGTCCCGGCAGTTTACAGCAAGTCCCTCCCGTGGAAGTCGCGGCAAACAATCGCCCATCGCGATCCATCGCCACCGCCCCGACGGTGCCCTGTTCGTGGCCGCGATGATGCTCCGCAGCGTGTGCATCCTTCTTGCACTTCAGCCACGCTTCCCACTCTGCTTCGCTTACCAATTCCTCCGCCTTGCACAGCGTCACGCCATTTTCTTTCGCGAAGCTCTCGGCGCCGTCTGCCACCAACATCATGTGCGGACAACGCTCCAGGACCGCCCGCGCCGCGCGAATCGGATTTTTCACGTGGCGCAAATTGGCCGCCGCACCCGCGCGTAAGGTCTGCCCGTCCATTACGATCGCGTCGCACTCCACGTGCCCGTCCAGATTCAAATGCGAGCCGTATCCCGCATCGAAAACCGGATCGTCTTCCAACACCACAATCGCCGCCTCCACCGCATCGAGCGCCGAGCCCCCGCTGGCCAAAACTGGCCAAGCCGCTGCCAGCGCACGTTTACATCCCGCCAGGCAAGCCTCCACGCCTTCGTCCGGTATGTCCCAGGCGCCACCGTGAACGATAAGAGCAGGTTTCATCAGGAGATAGGCAGCACTGGCACTCTTGCGTGTGCGGGTTTGCGCGAAGCTCGGAGACCACCTGCACAGGCAAGAGTGCCAGTGCAGCCAAAACCTGTGCTAAACGTCGTCGTGAATGGTCACCAGCTTCAGCACTTCGAACTCTTTCTTCCCCGCGGGGGTAGTCACTTCAATTTCATCGCCCACTTTGCGGTTCAACAGCGCCTTACCGATCGGCGAAGTTGTGGAAATCAGGCCCTTTTCTACGTCGCCTTCCTCGCTACTCACCAGTTTGTATTCGATCTTGACGTCCTTCTGAGTATCCAGAACTACGATTCGCGAGCCGTAGCCGGAACGGTCCTTCGGGATGTTCGTGAGGTTCAACATCCCCAGGTCGCCCATTCGCTTCTTGAGTTGGCCGATCCGGGCGTTTACGTAACCCTGCCGTTCTTTCGCATACTTGTATTCCGCGTTTTCGGAGAGGTCGCCGTGCGCGCGCGCCACGGCAATCTCCTTAGGCAGCTCGACATTGAGCTCGTGTGAAAGCGTCTCAATCTCCTCTTGCAGCTTGTGTTTGATTTTCGCCAGCGGATCGTTCATTGCTTCAGACATTTCGTCAGCACCAGTCTCCCGCAGCATCCCGCGAATACCGTATGGTTCAGCGGCCGCCAAGTAAACGAACATTATAGATGGCTACGTTTCACAGCCACAAGAGACGATTGTCGGCCGGCAAAAAGTAGCGTCGAGCACTCTTTTTTGCTCAAATCGTCATCGAAGGGAGGCTGGAAGTTATGTGACGGACTGCATGACACGTTCGTCGCAGGCCTGGTGTTGTCATCCTGGCGTTGTTATTGAGATACAAAGATGCATCCCACCGAAAGCTACTCTTCCACCGCGGCGACGGGGAAAATTCCACCGGCAGCAGTGCTGTCGAGCCCGAAAGGCTCAAGTGGTTCCAGGCAAGACTCCGGCTCTGCAAATTCCAACGGCATTCCCCTCCGCAAATTTGGTCGGCACGACGTGCAAATCTCGGCGGTCACCACCTCGGCGACGCCGCAGATCAACCCACCGCGAAGCGCATCATCCACGAAGCAGTGGACGGCGGCATCACTTTTTTCGACAACTGCTGGGAATATCACAACGGGAAATCCGAAGTGTGGATGGGGGGCGCGCTGAAAGGCCGCCGCGAAAAAGTTTTCCTGATGACCAAGGTCTGTACCCACGGGCGCGACGGATCGTTAGCCTCGCAAATGCTCGAACAATCTCTGCGCCGGCTGCAAACCGACCACTTGGACCTCTGGCAGATCCACGGCGTCAGCTGGGAGAATGACCCCGACCTTTTTATCCGTCCCGGGGGCGCTGCCGAGGCGCTGCGCAAAGCCAAGGAGCAGGGCAAGGTTCGCTTTGTAGGCTTTACGGGCCATAAAGATCCGAATGTCCACAAGAAAATGCTCGACACGGGATTTCCCTTCGACTCCGTACAGATGCCGCTGAATGCCTTCGACGCTAGTTTCGCGCTCAGCTTTCAAAGCGTTGTGTTGCCTGAGCTGATCAAACGCGGCATAGCCCCGCTCGGCATGAAGCCTCTAAGCGGACACGGCGAGCCCATCACCGCCGGTGAACTCAGCGCCGAAGAAGCCTTGCGCTATGCCATGAGCCTACCCGTCGCCACCACCATCACCGGGATGGACAAACTCGAAATCCTGCAGCAAAACCTCAAGATCGCTCAGAATTTCCGGCCCATGGCCGCCACGGAGATGCACGCGCTCGAAGCCCGCATCCGTCAGGCTGCCGGAGACGGTCGCTTCGAGCTCTACAAGGTGTCGCTGAAATTTGATAATCCCCAAGCCCGCATGGCACACGACTTTCCTCTCGACCAGCACTCGGAAGAAGTAAAAGAAATGTTGAAGGTGACCGAGAATGACGGTCATCCATTCCCCAGCGTCAAGTAGCCATCCAAGTGTTCTCATGAGCCACGAAACGACAGTCTTGCGCAGAAATTTTGTGAAGGGCTCCGCGGCGGTCCCGGCCGCGCTGATCGCCAATTCACAACTTGCAGCCGCAAAAAGTGAGGCACCCATGACACCGCAATCTTCGACCGCTTCCATCGCGCACCGCCCGTTAGGCAAGACGGGTGCAAACATCTCGATGATCGGTGTCGGAGGCTACCACCTTGGTTCCACCAAAGACCAAGTCGAGGCCAATGAACTCGTCTCCCGCGCTTTGGATGCCGGCATCGATTTTTTCGACAATTGCTGGGACTACCATGACGGACTGAGCGAAGAGCGTCTTGGGGCTGCGCTACAGGGCAAGCGCGATCAAGCTTTTGTGATGACCAAAGTCTGCACCCATGGCCGCGGCAAAGACGTGGCCATGAAGCAACTGGAGGAATCTATGCGCCGGTTGCGCACCGATCATCTCGACCTCTGGCAGATTCATGAGGTGATTTATTACAACGATCCAGATCTGATCTTTGCTCCAAACGGGGTCGCCGAAGCGTTGCTCGCCGCGAAACAGCAAGGCAAGGTACGTTTCGTGGGTTTCACCGGACACAAGAGTCCAGCGATCCATCTGAAAGTGTTGTCTCACGATTTCGCCTTCGACACCGTGCAAATGCCGCTGAACTGTCTCGACGCCACTTTTCAAAGTTTTGAGCAAAACGTTTTGCCGGAAGCCACGCGCCTTGGAATCGCGGTCCTTGGGATGAAGAGCCTGGGCGGAAGCGGCGAACTTGTCTCAAATGGGGTCGCCACGCCGGAAGAAGCGCTGCGTTACGCCATGAGTCTTCCAGTAGCCAGTACCATCAGCGGCATGGACTCGCTGGAAGTGTTCGAGCAAAATCTCGCCATCGTGCGTAATTTCAAACCCATGTCCGCGGACGAAATGCAAGAACTCCGCGACCGTGTCCGTTTCATAGCCTCCGATGGCCGCTATGAACTCTTCAAGACCACCAAAAAATACGACGGCAAAGTAGGCCGCGAACAGCACCACTATCCCACTGCCGAAAAACTGCCCGTCTGATTGCACCTCGTAGTAGCAGCGCGCGAAGACTCAGCGCACCTTAATCTCCAGCGTCTGGGTGACGCTATGCCCCGTCCCATCTTCCGCCGTCAACGTGTACGTCGTCGTCTTCGTCGGCTTCACATCCACGCAGCGGCCATAAGACGGCCACACCGGGTTATCCTGCGGCTCCAGCTTCACGGCTTTCGCGTTCGCAACGCCGTAGCACAGTTGCACCGTCTCGCCTTTGTGTACTTCGCTGGGGCTTCCATAAAAGTTCTGAATCGCCAGTTCTTTTCCGCCCATCTCCTCAATCGTGGCGCGATCCTGTCTTTGCTGGGCAGCCGCCTGCTGTTCTGCTGCGCGCCGTTCGATTCCGCGATTTTCCTGCCAGCGCGAAATAAGAATGTAGCCCACGTACAGCAGGACAATCAAAATCACCGTCGACGAATACAACAACGGGTTCTTCAGAGGTGATTTTTGTTGCGGAGCAGGTTCCGCGAGCATCTTCGTCTCCTTTGGCTGAGCTTCGCCGAAATTTGGTGTTCGGCGCACTCCCGTAGAGATACGATGAACAGTATCGCGAAATTGTTGCCGGGAAAAACAGTTCGCGCCAGCTTAACTCGAAACCGCGTCGGCCTTCCGCTGCGGAATTTGGCGCGAAGCCAGTGCGGGATTAAGCGCCGCCTTCGGCGCACTTGCTGCCGTTTCTTGGGCCCAACGATACGCCACATACGTCATCTCAAATGCCGCGTCCCACGAAACGCCTTTCATATTTTCTCGCGCCGCGGTTCCCATTGCTTGCCTTGTCGGCTTGTTGGTCACCAACTGCAGCGCGCGCCGGATAAAATCCTGATCATCCCTGGCGACGAACCCCGTGACGCCTGGCAGTACCTGGTTTTTCGGCCCGCCCTCGCTGGTCACGATCGCGGGCACGCCAGAAGCGGCCGCCTCCTGAACCACGTTCCCGTACGTATCCGTCCGCGAAGGAAAAAGAAACACATCCATGTTGGCGTACGCTTCCGCAAGTTTTTCTTCGCGCAGCACGCCGGTAAAAAGTCCGTGCGTCAGTTTACGTTCCAGCCCGCGGCGATCGCTGCCCTCACCCACCACCAGAAACGAAAAATTTGTATGCCCTGCCGCCAGCAAGGCCTGCTCCACCTCCACTAGAAAACCCACGCGCTTTTCTGGCGTCACGCGCCCAACGTAGCCCAGCCGAGCCGTATCGTCCTGTGCGGTGCGATGCGCAGGATGAAATTTCTGCGTATCCACCCCACGCGCCATCAAAAAGGCACGCTTGCCGGTTACTTGCTCAAGCCAGCTCACTTGCTGCGGTGTGGGCGCCAGCGTCACGCGCGCGAGCTGGTAAAAGCGCAGAATGCCCATTAGCGCCATGCGCTCCGCCTGCGTGCAACAAAATGCCGACCATCTAGAGGGCAAAAACGACAGCATTTTCCGTAGTCGTCGCGCAGCGAATTGGTGCAAATTGGTATGCCAGGAAGCTACCAAAGGAATTTTCAACGCGTGTGCCAGGTACGCGCCCAGCTGCCCAAATTCTCCTGGACTGGTTACATGAATGACGTCGGGGCGGAACGCCTTTAGCGCGCGCCGTGCTTCTCTCGCGTGGCGCCAGAGCCATAGGTCATAGCGCAGATCGCTCTCAATCGGGAAACTCACCGGGCCGCGCGGTAGTTCCAGGCGTGTCACGGATCCTTGCTGAAATCTTGCCACAATCTTCGCCACACCCGGCCCGCCATGCACTGCCAAAAATGGCCTGCCGTGCCGTTGCGCGAACGCCACCAGTTGCCGCGCGGTCAGCGCCACGCCATTGATCTCTTGGAACGTTTCGCAAAATAATGCGACGCGCGGACTGGCCGTCATAAGCCGCCTTCCTCATGTCCTGAAAATTTGATTCGCAGCGCCATCCATAATCCCCGCGGCAGCAACATCACAAAATCCATAAGCAATCCCGGCATGCGCCTCAAATCTTCCAGCAGTGAACCGTGCCCAGCGCCCACGATCAGCGCGCCTCGCCGCATTGCGAAGAGATTGAACAGTGTTGAGAGCGCTGTGAACACCACCGAAGCGGCGATGCTCGGGACGAGGTTCTGCGTCCCGAGCATCCAATGCACCACAAATTCCAAGGCATGGTTGGCGAACGGCAACACCACTAAGAGGCCCGCGGCTGCCGCCCACGGCGGCTCGGCCTCCTGGAAACCCTCTGTCAGTGCCCCGTAAAACCCCGAAGTTATGCCTCGAAATATCAACTCTGTGCTCATGGCCGCGATGGCCGCAAATAATCCGGCGGATATATTCGCGAAGAAAAATATGGCCGCGCGAAACAGCGAGCTGAGCACCGCCGACTTCCAGTTCCATCGCGCCAGCAGATATTTCCGTGGCTCGCGCACGAAGCAGCGCAAGACTTCGCCGACACTAATGCCAGAAAAAGCCTGCATCCCGGCGTCATTGCGAGATCCTCTTTCTCCGCACGTCCGTAAACTGGGCATCGCGTCATGTGTTACAGCACGCAAAGGGCCGAAGGCTAGGACCGTCCATTTGTGCCCGCGACCGCACTGAGAAATTCGTATCTTTTCATAAATGATTAAGCTAGAGTTATATACCGCTGAAGTATCTATTAGTCCAACGTTGCCACTATCGCCGCTCGCGGGCCGCAGCAGAAAGGAGTGCGCCTCGTGCCCTATGTCAAAAAGATCGCCTGCCTCGCAAACTCCTTCAAAATTACCGGGCGTTGTGTCGCTGGCCGCGAAATCTTGGAAGACGGCACGTTCGGCGATTGGATCCGGCCCGTCAGCAAGCGCCCCACCACCGAATTGCAACTCTGGGAATGCATCTATCCCAATAACGATCAGCCCAAGCTTCTCGATATTATCGAAATCCCCTTGCTAAACCCCGCTCCACACCATCACCAAACCGAAAACCACGTCATCGACACACGCGCGAATGGGTAAAAACCGGTGAACTTCACTGGCCCTCTCTGCAGCTTCTCGAGGACCGCCCGCGAACTCTGTGGATCAACAGCGACCGTACCACCACTGGTCGTTTCAACTGTGTCAGCAGAGGCGAAGCGGCCACTCAGCGGCATTCCCTGCTGCTTATCAAGCCCAGGACGCTGACGATTCAAATCGTCGCAAAACCCGCCGCAGGCAAGTTCTACAGAAGTCACCAGGCAGATTTCCAGTACAATGGATGCAGATACAATCTGAAATTGACCGACCCCGCGGCCATCGAAGCTTTCCAGAGCAAGCCCGGAGGTGCTTACTCCCTGCAACATGCCTACCTCTGCGTCAGCTTGACCGAGCCTTACGATAAGGACAACAATCGTTGCCACAAAATAGTGGCCGCCGTCTTCACAAATCCGCCACTCTAAAGACGATCCATGCCCGCACCCATCTTCACCGTCGGCCACTCCAATCACTCACTCGAATACTTTCTCGCGCTCCTACACCAACACGCCATTACCGCCGTCTGCGATGTCCGCTCCCATCCCTGCAGCCTTCGCAACCCCCAATTCAATCTCCAAGAACTGAAAGAATCGCTCCGCTCTCACAACATCAGTTACGTTCCCCTCGGTAAGGAATTGGGCGCACGCAGCGAAGATCCTTCCTCCTACCAGCAGGGCAAAATCAGTTATGAGCGCCTTGCGGAGACGGATTTATTTCATCAAGGATTGGATCGCGTCCAGAAAGGCATGAAAACTCACCGCGTGGTCATAATGTGCGCGGAAAAAGAACCGCTGGAATGCCATCGCACCATACTCGTCTCCAGGCATCTGGCTGTCCGCGGCCTCGAAGTTCACCACATCCACGCCGACGGTGCGATCGAAACTCACACGGACGCTCTCCGCCGCTTGGCCAACGCTCTAAACCTCCGGGCCGACGAACTCCACCTCTTTTGCTCCCAGGAAGATCTCCTCACCGAAGCTTATCGCCTTCAAGAGCAGCGCATCGCTTACGAACCGGAAGAAACCGAGTCGGCGAAGTCCTTAATCTGAGAAGCATCGCCCGATGAAGTTCGTACTAAACTCGGACCGCACAAGGGCCAATCCTGCATGAAACTTTTCACCATTGGCTTCACCAAAAAATCCGCCGAACAGTTCTTTACCAGCCTCTCGAGTGCCGGCGTCAAGCGCCTTATCGACGTCCGCCTCAACAACGTCTCCCAACTCGCCGCCTTCACTAAAAAAGAAGACCTGCGCTACTTCACCAGGGCCATCTGCAACATCGAGTACCTCCATGTCTCCGAGTTCGCCCCCACAAAAGAAATGCTCGACGCCTACAAGAAGAAAAAAGGTGTTTGGTCCAAATACGAGCTGCAATTTCTGGACCTGATGCATACCCGCCATATCGAAGACAAACTTCCTCCGTCCAAACTCGACCGCGCATGCCTCCTCTGCAGCGAGGAAAAACCTGATCAGTGCCATCGCCGCTTGGTGGCTGAATACTTGAAAAAAAAGTGGCCCAACGTGGAGATTTACCACCTCCCTTAACCTCACTTCCGGACCGTTTTCGTTGTGTCGTAGGAGGGCGCTACGCCGCCAACATGAAAAACATCGACCGCCAAAGCCGAGAAGATTTTGTATGTGCCGGGCTTCAGTCTTGCCTAATTCTTCTCCAAATTTCCATCTCACAATGCCCCTCGAAACGTCGGCAGCCTTTGTAAGGGGCAGCATGCCGCACCCACACTTCGGCAGGAATTACGCTTGGGGGTTTTAGTTTCAAACTCTCACCAAAAATCCTCAGACAAATTTCAATAGCGAGTCCATCGTCGGTTGAGGCTGCTCCTCCATAATCCAAATTAAGCCTAGTACGATGTAGATAAATTGTTGACACAGTAAGAAAGATATGTGACCTTAACGTTTGTTAATCCGATCCGGTATTATTGGCGCGCACCGCCGCCCCAGCCCATGCGCACAATGGCGTCTCTATCTCGCACTAGCACATGCCTTAAATCCTAGAATTCCAGAATAGTTACTTTTATTAGACATACTTGACACGATATAAACAACACACTACTATCCCGGTGCGTTGGACAGGCTTTATGTCCATCCGGCTTTCACCGTGCGATGATTACAATATTCACTACCGCACAGCCCTTTCGTGGACGCAATGCCGTTGCACAGCGCAACGCTCTGCGCAGTTGGCAAGTGCTGCATTCCGATGTGCAGATCATGCTCTTTGGCGATGCGGACGGCAGTCAGGAAGTCGCCTGGGAATTAGGCATTCACTACGAAGAACATCCGCGCTTGACGGGCGGCGATTCCATTCGTCTGGATCACATGTTCGCCAAGGCCCAGAGCGCCGCGCGATACACGGCGTTGTGTTACGTCGCTTGCGACACCATCCTTTTGACGGACTTTTGCCAGGCATTCAACCGGGTCGAGGCGCTGTACCCGGAATTTGTGATGGTGGGCCGAAGCCGGAATATATCCGGTTTCGATTTGCAATCGTTTGATGATCTTGGATGGGAACGCCGTTGCTGGGAGCTCGCTCAGAGGCAAACGCGGCAGAAGTTTGGAGAAAACATCGCTTTCATAGCGTTTTCGAAAGGCCTTTACCTCAACGATGTTCCTGCGCTTCCGGCTGGGACGCCGCTCGCGTTCGATTGGCTGATGCGCAAAGCCATCACGGAAGAGGTGACCGTGGTGGACGCCTCGGAAATGGTTTTCGCCCTGCGGCAGAGTTGCGACGGCGGAGAAGCGGGGACCGTGGACAGTACCCGAGGCCCAACGGTAAAGATTTCGACGACGAGAAGCAGCCAGTCCCGGTTGTGCGGCTTTGCGAAGGTACCCTACCGCCTTACGTCCGCGGATGTGGTTCGCAATCACTGGCAGCGCATTCGGTACTGGCGGGAGCGGGTGCAGCGTTGGCTAGACGAGGCGTTGCAGGCTTGGCGTGAGACTGCGCGGCAATTCAAAAAAACCAGCGGGCTAGACGCCACGGATGTTTTTGGGAGCGAGTCCAGCCGAAGGTAGAGAGCACGCCCCCAGCCAACATCAGTGATAACTATTAAGGTACTTGTATTTGAGATTTTAATTGCCTAATATCCCTCGGCAATTCCCGCAGTGGGCGAATCCTTCTCAGGTCAGGAATTGTATGAATGCGAGACGCAGAGCAAGGCCGTCTCGTCTCGGGAAAAGAAAAACGCCGGTGCCGCACGCCTTCAGGCGAGCTTGTGCTGGTATCACGAAAATCACAGGAGAAACGGCATCATGGCCACAACCGAAAGATCATCGCGCTCCCTAGAGCCGTCGCCGCGGCTGATCAGCGAATTTTTTATCAAGTTGACGCCGTTCGATGATCGCAACGCACTGCGGTTGGTAGAAGCGCGCGGCGAAACAATGCGGCGCCTGGTCAAAAAACTGATACCGGCTCTCCGGCTTTCCACGGCCTTGGACGCAGGATGCGGCGTAGGCTTCTTCTCGCAGATGCTGCGGGATTGTGGTTTGGAGGTGCGAGCATTCGACGGACGCAGCCAGAATGTGGCAGAAGCAAGAGCGCGCTTTCCGGAAATTCCGTTTGAACAAGCAGACGTGGAGGACCCGGCGATTCGCGCCTCTGGCGTCCATGATTTGGTGCTGTGTTTCGGCCTGCTTTATCACCTGGAAAATCCGCTGCTGGCGATGCGCAACTTGCATGCCTTGACCGGCAAATGCCTGCTGCTGGAAAGCATGTGCGTTCCCGGAGACCAAACGACCACGTTGCTGCGTGAGGAGCCGCGCCAGGACGACCAAAGCCTGACGGACGTGGCGTTTTATCCGAGTGAGGCGGCACTGGCAAAGATGCTGTACCGCGCGGGTTTCCGGGTGGTGTACCGCGTGGCGTCGCTACCGGAACACCAAGACTTTCGCGAGAGTGCTACACATCGCCGACGCCGCACCATGCTCCTGGCGTCGCATTTTCCCGTAGACTTCGCGGGCCTTCGGTTGTGTCCCGAAGCGCGCGATGAACAAGATCCGTGGTCGAAAGGCGTACCGCCTCCTTCGGGGCTGCTGGGAAGAGCGTGGAGATTCATGAGGCTATCGCCGCAGAAGAAATATTTTTCCGTGGCGCAACGCGCCCGCCGATTTGTGCCCGCGATTCCTGTGCCATGGCGACTGCCATTTGGCGCGTGGTGGCTGGTGGAAAATGGCGTATTGGACGGCGCACTGACGAGTGAGGGGCACGAAAACGCCGAGTTAAGTTTTGTACAGCGATTGCTGCGACCAGGAATGACGGTTCTCGATTTGGGAGCACACCATGGGCTGTATTCGCTACTGGCCACGAAGTGCGTAGGCCGCGATGGAAAAGTGATTGCATTTGAGCCTTCACCACGCGAGCGCAGACGGCTAGAGAGGCACCTAAAACTGAATGGTGCAGTCAACGTAAGCGTAGAACCTTACGCGCTGGGACCAGAACGGGGGGATGCGGAACTGTACGTGGTGGAAAACGGGGAGGACGGCTGCAACAGCCTGCGGCCTCCCGATGTTCTGGATCCGGTTACCAGCGTCCCAGTACAGTTGCGGCGGCTGGATGACGAACTGCAGCGCATAGGTGTCACACACGTCGATTTTATCAAGCTCGACGTTGAGGGAGCGGAGCTAGGCGTGCTGCGCGGAGCGACGGCGCTGCTGAGCAGCCCGTCGCGGCCGGCGATTCTAGCGGAGGTCCAGGACCAACGGACGCGACCCTGGGGATATGCGGCACGGGAGATCATCGAGTTTCTAGTACGCAAAGAGTATCGGTGGTTCGCACTGGACGCCGATGGCAGTCTGATACCCGTGTCCACCGAGCAGAAAGGATACGACGCCAACCTGGTTGCGTTGCCCGCGGAACGAGTGCGCGAAATTATCATTGCGATCAATGAAGGCGAATATCGTCATGAACGTCCTGCGGCTCCCCGTAGTCTGAGGTGGTCGGTGGTGGCGCCGAGAAGGCGACAGGCCGTATGGCTGACGTCGCGGTCTTACAAATCCTGGTTACCCACGGTCAGCAAATCGGCTAGTGCGAAGGAGAGTGCGACCGAAGGCTCCTGACAGTATTCGTTATGGTTAGGGTCACAGGAGCGGCAAGGGCAGTAGGAAGGGCCGATCCGCGGCTCCGCGCACCTGATTTGTATTAACATCGTTGTCAGACGGCGCATGCGCGACGCTGATGAAAACGGATGACTGCCCCTCTCTTCACGGTTCTGATCGACACCTTCAATTACGGGAAATATATAGAAGAGGCGGTGCGCAGCGTTCTGGAGCAGGATTTTCCCGCCGAGCGATTCGAGGTACTGGTTATCGACGACGGTTCTACGGATGACACCGCCGCCCGTCTAGAAAAATTCTTCAAACGAATCCGCTACTTTCAAAAACCAAACGGGGGGCAGGCTTCAGCTTTCAATTTTGGGGTGGAACACGCTCGGGGAGAGTTTATCGCGCTACTGGATGCCGACGATGTGTGGATGCCGGACAAGTTGCGGCGCGTCGAGCAGGCGTTTTTGAGCCAGCCGGATGTGGGAATGGTGTATCACAGGCTTTACGAATGGACGGCCGACAGGCAGCTTTCGACGCGAGGGCACTTCATTGCGGTCTCCGGGCGCGTCCCGGACAGGCGATTCTGGCTACTGTGTTACCCAATGATGCAGGCATCCAGCCTGGTGTTTCGGCGACAGGCGATGCAGGATCTGCTGCCCATACCAGAAATTTTGCGAACACAAGCCGACGCGTACCTGACGGCGCTGATTATTTTTATTTGTCCGGTGCTGGGAATCGATGAGTATCTGGCCAAATATCGCATCCATGATTCGAATATGTTTCACAGCGGAAGAGCGAAATCCGGGGAAGCACAGCTGAGATATCGCGTGGCGACGCGCGAAGCGCTGGTCCGCGAGATTCGTGAGTGGCTGCGCAAACACGGACTGGACACAGAATCTGAAAGTATTCGCGATTACCTGGCACAATGGCGAAAGGCGCAGGAGGCGGATAAATTTGCGGTACAGCCTCCGGGACGTTGGGTGTATTTTTCTCATCTGATTGAATTTCCGCAGCTATACCGTGAGCTGATGAGCGCGCGCCAGATTGGACATAGCTATTTGCGTGCTTTCGCGGCGCTGGCGTTGGGTTACCGGCACTTGCATTTCTTTGACGACATTTATGCCGGTCTAAAGCGGGATCCGGGGCCGCGCGCGAACGTCACAGATGAAAATAGCGAATCCCCGAAGCCACAAATCCAGCGGTGAAGACGATGGTCTGGCGTAAACTAAACAAACGGCAAGCAAAGTTTTTGGAAGAACGTGCGCAGTGGACGCGGATAAGACTGCGCCGCCATACGTGAGGACCATGAGACGTCCGTCCGTCAGCGTACTGATCGACACGTACAATCACGAACGCTTCATCGAACAGGCAATCGTGAGCGTGCTGGAACAGGATTTTCTCGCTGCGGAGCGGGAGATTCTGGTGGTGGATGATGGATCGAGCGATGGCACGCCGGAAATCGTCCGAAAGTTTGCGCCACATTTGCGCATGCTGAGAAAAGCGAACGGAGGACAGGCGTCCGCGTTCAATGCGGGAATCCCGGAGTGCCAAGGCGAGATTGTGGCATTTTTGGACGGGGACGATTGGTGGTCCGCGGGCAAGCTGCAAGCGGTGTGCCGGGCTCTTGAGCAGGAAGCGAAAGTCGGAGTGGTTGGACACGGCATAACCGAAGTCTATTCTGACGGACGCGAGCACACGGAGCTGTTGCGAGAGGTTCCGCGCTTTCGCCTGGATTCAGACGAAGGGGCAAGGACATTCCGTTTACGCAAAAGTTTCCTGGGAACAAGCCGGATGACGTTCCGAAGAGAAGTGCTGCAGCGTATAGGAAGAGTTCCGGAAGCACTCGGGATTCAAGCGGATGAATATTTGTTCACGGTGGGAGCAGCACTCTCCGACGTCCTGATTCTCCGAGAGCCGCTGACCTTCTACCGGCTGCACGAATCGAACGCTTTCCAGGTTAGCGATGGAAATCCGGAGTCATTACGTCGCAAATACAAGGTGCTTGCAGCACTGGCTGGAGCACTGAGGAGCAAATTCAAAGAGCTGGGTATCGCAGAGAGCACCGCCAGCATCGTCGTGGACGCGGTGCAGACCGAATCTGAGTTGGTACGGCTGACGATAGAGAACGGCTGGCCACTAGAGACATTGCGTGCGGAGATGAAAAACTACCGCACGGCTTATGGCCGCGCTTCAGTCCCTCGGTGGATCTTCAAATACCTCACGTTGCTGCCAGCCTGCGTATTGCCGTCGCAGGTCTACTATTCCCTGCGACGCAGAATTTCCAACAGCAACTTGTATCGTAAAGCCAGGGAAAAATGGCTGCCTTTCCCGGAACCGGCGCACGTGGATCGCTACCGGACGACGAGGCTCTAAGGGATGGAGCCAAAGCGTTCGCGTGCACAGTTACTCCGCGTGCTGATGGGCTCGGGCGTTCCGAAGCGCCGCGAGGGCGGCGTCGCTGCGATGATCTACAATCTGGGACGCGAGTTGGAACGGAGGGGAAATCAAGTCACCTATGTTTTTCAAGAGGACCTGGTGACGCCTGGTTCAGTTTCTGCGCGTTTTACGGAGTTAGCGTTCTCCTGGCGTTTGGCGCAATACATCGCCAAAAATCGTAACAATTTCTCGATCGTAAATCTGCATGGGCCCGTCGGCTTTCCTTATGGTTTGAGGCGGAGATGGCATGGAGTTGGGGATTATCCGCCGTATGTGCTGTCGTTGCATGGACTGGAAGAACGGCGGGTCCACGTGATGACCCGAGAGGCAGAGAAAGACCGCGCCTGGAACTTTTCCTGGAGGAACCGCGTGTGGCACCGTGCGTATCACCAGCCGAGATTTCGCTGGAGCATCAAAACCGCCGACGGGGCGCACACGATGAGCCGGGACGTGTGGACCATGCTGCAACTGAAGTATGACCTGGACGCGGAGCGAGTCGCATACATTGCGAGCGGCGTCGAGCCGCGGTTTTTCATCGCTCGCGAGTATCGGGAGACGGATTCGCCGCGACTGCTTTACGCGGGGTCGTGGCTCGATCAACGAGGAATATTTTATATTCGAGAAGCGCTGAGAAACATTGCGCCGCGAATCCCCGGGCTGACGATGACGTTCGCCGGATGCGGGGTCTCGTCAGAAGTGATCGAAAATTTCTTTGGTGAAGAACTGAAGCGGAATGTGGTGGTTCGCCCGGTGATTGCAGCGGAACACATGCAAGAACTTTACGCCGAGCACGATATCTTTTTATTTCCGTCACTTATGGAGGGGCTGCCTTCGGTATTGCTAGAAGCCATGGCTGCGGGCATGCCAGTGATCACCACGGAGACGTGCGGAATGCCTGACGTGGTGGAGCATGAATGGAATGGACTGCTGATTCCGCCAGCGAATGCAACGGCCATCGAAGGGGCGGTGGAACGGCTTACGAAATCGGCGGCGCTTCGCAGGGCACTAGGCGAGAGCGCGCAGGAAACCATGAGGCGGTATACCTGGGAACGCGCAGGGGCGCAATTTGAGGCGCTATTTCAGCGTGTACTGGAGCTGGAGCGTCGAGATGCGAGGTAGCGGTTAAGCTAGGCCGTTTTCATCGAAATGGAAACCGCAGGGCTTGATCTGAATGCAGTGATGCATCGCCCGGGATGGCGGGGGAGGAAACTGAAAGAGAATGCTGACGCTCGGGATTAACTATTCGCAAATGCATGATTCTTCGGCGTGCATGGTGCGCGATGGAGAATTGCTGTTTGCGGTGGCGGAGGAGCGTATCAGCCGCGTGAAGCATGACGCAGGATTTCCGCAACAGGCGATTCAAGCGTGCCTGGATTTCGCCAAAGTGAGAACGCAGCAAATTGACGAAGTGTGTTTTGGCTGGCCACATCCGGGCGTGGCATACCGGCACGATTTGCGATGTTTCGCTGGCGGAAAACTCCCCATGCGTTACAACGGCGTGCTCAGTTCGACACTGCATTTTCTGAGCATGTGGCATCAGCGTGGAGGCGCGAAACGATTTACGCAGCAGTTCGGAGCAGTGAAAGGGCGTATGCGGTTTGTGGATCATCACTTGGCGCATGCAATCAGCGCTTACGCACACTCGGGATTCGACGATGCAGCAATTGTTGTGATGGATGGGCGCGGGGCTTTTGAAGCGACATCGATATGGCGGGGCCACAACGGCAGGCTGGAGCATCTGCAGACAATTCCGTTTCCGGATTCCGTGGGATTTTTTTACAGCGAATTTACGGAGTTTTTGGGATTTCACCGCAACAGCGATGAGTGGAAAGTCATGGGGCTGGCGCCGTACGGCCACGCGGGTGTGGATTTGCGCGCGCTTATTGAAGTGTCGGAGCGAACAAACGGTGTGCCTTATCGCGTGAACACGAAGCGACTGATTGCGCGAGGAGCTTTGCCGTTTGCCGAAATGACGAAACTCCTTGGCGCGGCGCGGGTTCCGGAGAGCGAGATCCAGGAGCGGCACAAAAATATTGCGTTTGCGGTGCAAGAAGCTTGCGAAGCGGCGATGATGAGCGTGGTGCGTCTGGCGCTGGCTAAGACAGGATCGCGGAATCTTTGTCTGGCGGGAGGCGTGGCGCTAAACTCGAAGGCGAATGGGAAAATCGCAGCCTTTGGCTCGATCGATGAGATATTCGTGCAACCTGCGGCATCAGATGACGGAGTGGCGCTGGGCGCAGCGCTTGCGCCGTACCTTGACGGCCGCGGAAAATTGCAGACGAAAGCGATGCGCCACGCGTATCTCGGACCGGCGTTCGACGACGACGCGATCGAGACGGCGCTCCGCACCTACAAATTGCGTTACACGCCGGTAAGCGATGCCGCAGAGCCGGCCGCGGAGCTTCTTTCGCAAGGAAAAATTATCGGCTGGTTTCAGGGACGAATGGAATTCGGTCCGCGGGCGTTGGGTGCGCGCTCGATTCTGGCCGATCCGCGGGACCCGGAAATGAACGCCAAGGTGAACAACGCGGTGAAATTTCGTGAGTGGTGGAGACCGTTCGCACCGTCCCTCAAGAAAGAAATTGCCGGCGAGTATTTGGAAAGCGCTACGAATTCGCCGTTCATGATTCTTACCGCACAGGTGCGGCCCGAAAAACGTGGCGTGATTCCCTCCGTGACGCACGTGGACGGCAGCGCGAGGCCACAGACGGTGGAAAAGGAGATCAATCCGCTGTATTGGCGGCTGATCGACCGGTTTGGGCGGCGCACTGGGGTCCCGGTGATCATGAATACTTCGTTTAATCTGCGCGGTGAAGCGATTGTGAACACGCCCACGGACGCGATTCGCACGTTTTTCAGCTCCGGTATGGACGCTCTGGTCATTGGCAATTTCGTTGTGGAAAAATAAAATGGGTGCGCCACTGGATGACATCTTTCTAAATGAATTTACACGCCGTCCATGCTCGTGCGTAGCGTTTGACGAACACTGCGTGCTGGCGCTTTTGCGATGACGCAGAAGTGCATGGCACTTCTCGGCCGCCGCGATAAACCGACCGACGCTCTCGAAGAATATTGCAGGTATCTTGCGGAGTCGCTGGCCTCGCATGGATTTGCGATGCGGATTGCGCGCGTCTCATGGGACGAACAGGGATGGTTCAAAGCGCTGAGCAATCTGAAGAATGAAGCGCGCGACTGGCGCGGATCCTGGGTGCTGTTGCAATACACGGCGCTTTCGTGGTCGCGGCGTGGATTTCCCTCGCGCTTTCTACGGGTCATAAAATTGCTGCAGCAAGCAGGAACGCACGTCGCGGTCGTCTATCACGATGTAGAGCCGTTCGGCGGGCGGCGGATCATCGATGGCGTCCGCCGGCGCTCGCAACTTCGCACCATGCGCGCGGCTCAGCGAGGCAATCTCGCTATTTTTACCGTGCCCACGCGAGTCATTTCCTGGCAGCCAGACAGCTGCTGTCGACATACGTTCATTCCCGTCGGCGCAAATTTTCCCGAGCCGATGACGGCCGTCGGGAAAGAGTCAGTATCTTCGGAACATGTGCTCACGATTGCAGTATTTGGAGTGACCGGCGGCGCCGGAGGTCAGGGCGAAATGCGGGCAATTGCGCAAGCCGTACGAGACGCGGCGCATGAGCTGGGTTCACTTCGGCTTGTGGTGCTTGGCCGCAATTCCGAAACTGCGGAAAAGGATTTGCTCGAGGCGTTGCGCGATGTTCCCGTAGAATTACGCGTGCTTGGAGTGTTGGCACCGGAAGATGTCGCCCAAACCCTTACCCAGGCACACGTGCTACTTTTCGTGCGCGGAGGCATTTCCACTCGCCGCGGAAGCGCCATCGCCGGAATCGCCTGCGGTTTGCCGGTCGTGGCTTTTGCCGGGCCAGAAACCGCGCCTCCCATCACGGAAGCTGGGCTGGCGTTATATTCGCGCGAAAAGACGGGCGACCTTTCGCGCGAGCTGATCAAAGTTCTTAGCGATTCTGAGTACCGCGGTTCATTGGCCACACGAAGCCGGGCGGCGCAGAGGGAATATTTTTCGTGGAGCGCTATCGCCGCGCGGTACGCAGAAGTGCTGGGCGAAGGGGCGGGGCATGGCCTCTAAGTCTCGCCCGGGCGCTGATCTCTTTTTCTGGCATGAGTTAGGCGCAGCGGAGATTGTAGATTCAACGACACAACGCTTCGATGAGCGTTTCCTTTTTCTTTTCTGCATAATCGCTGACGGGATTAAGCGACGCAACGTATCCGCCAATGGCTGCTGCCGCCAAAAAGACAAACGCCTCCGTGGGCAGCCAGGCATTTCCCGTCCAGCGGCCGACAAAAAACAGCAGCGCGCTGATTCCGCCCAGCATGATCTGTGCGCCGAAAGCCACCAGCACCGCCATGCCAGATTGCCGTTGCCCGCGCATCTGCCCAAAGTTGAGTCTTCGCGGAAAAGTCAGTGACGACCAATTGGCAATCGCAAATTGTCCGGCAACGGTGAAGACGATGGCTACTAACGTCGCGATCACCACCGGCGTACCCGGCAGTCCCACACGAAATGAAAAGACCACGATCGACAGCGTGATCTCTACGGCAATCACGCACGCCAGCATTAGATTTTTCCCCAGAAACACTTCGCGAAAGCGCACGGGAGACATGAAATACGTCTGAATGCCGCGGCCTTCGTATGCAAAACAGTTATAAGCCGGGGACATCAGGACCAGAATCAGATAACCCATCATTCCCGGGAAAAACGCGCTGCGCGAAAAGCCCATGGTTGAGACGCTGTGCCTATGCCTGCCGCCGCTTTGCATGGTAAAGATGAGAATCATCATGGGCGGCAAAACCAGCAGCACGAAAGAGAAACCGTTGCGCAAGAGATAGCGAAATTCTTTGCGCAGCATTTCCGCAACCTGCGCAGGAAGAAAACGCAATCCGTCGGCGCGTTCGCTGTGAGGGCCTGTGCGTGCCACCACGCGATGAACTGGACTCGATGTCTCGCTCAGCTCTTCGCCGCGATATTGCGCCGCGAATCTCTGCCACAACAACGCGCTGAGAGCCACGACGTATGCCAGCAGCCCGGCAACGGCCGCGAGCGCCCCACCGAAGGAGTGTTTTGCGGCGTCCGCAACTGCGATCCCGGCGAGCGATCCGGGAAACGGTGCAAGATAGGGCTGCGATCTGCTGATGATGGGCGCGGCGGTGTGTCGATAGCGCTCCAGCAGCGGCGTAAGAAATTGCATCGAGACCATGGCTATAATAAATAGGGCGAAAAACAATTCGCGCGTGCGGCGGCGCGCAAGCAGCCGCTCTAGCCACGAACCAATCAGGCGCTCCAAGGTGACGTTGAGCAGCACAAAAACTCCGCAAACGAGCAGCATGGTGGGCAGCAAGCCGGGTTCCACCGCGCAAGCAGCAATGGTCATGGCCGCCAGCCAGCAAACCGCCGCAAGCGCGGAAAAATCCGCCATTCCATAAGCCAGGCCGATGAGATAAAACGCGCGACGGCTCAGGGGAAATCGCAACAGCGCGCGAAATTCAAAGCTCGTGCCAAATCCTGCGACGAAGAACGGAAATAGCTGCCACCAAACAAAAATGCCCCAGAAGAGCAGCGCAAGCCAGTCTGTGCGCCCGCGCGAGACAAACTCTCGCGCACCGGCGTAAAATGCGAAACACAAACCAAGCACCAGCACGGCGCCGAGAATTCCAGCAAAGACCATCCCGATCAAATCCATGCGGTTATTCTTCTGCCGCATTTTATTGCGCAGTAGCCGCCAGCGCAGTCCGGCAACTAGGCGCATCTGTTCCGACAAACTGACGGAGCGTAACGCTTCCTGCAGGACTATGTCAGCCACGAGAGCTCCTCGAGTTGCGGCCGATCGCCGCCATCGTGCCCCACAATGGACAGAAAAATCTGCTCGAGCGTTTTATGCGTGCCCTCTTCACCAGGAATTCCCGCACGCAATTCCTCCAGCGAACCTTGTGCGACCAACCGGCCCTTATTGATGATGGCGACATGGGTGCACAGCCGCTCCACGATTTCAAGCACGTGCGAAGTCAGGAAAATCGTGACGCCGCGCTCCGTCATCCGCCCAAGGAGTGCTTTTAGCGCGCCAGCCGCCAGCGCGTCCACGCCCTCGAACGGCTCGTCCAAAAATAAAATACGCGGTCCGTGAATCACGGCTGCAGCCAGCGCCAGTTTCTTTTGCATCCCGTGCGAATAGTCCGCGACCATGGTCTTCGGACGATCCGCAAGCTGCATGAAATCCAGCAATTCTTCAGAGCGCCGCCTAGTGGTGGTCTGATCCAATCCGTACATGCGACCCACAAACTGCAAATATTCCGCGCCCGTCAGGCGTTCAAACAACCCCATACCCTCCGGCACGACGCCGATCTGCCGTTTTACTTCCACCGGATGCGCCGCGAAGTCAATTCCCAACAGCGTCATGCGTCCTGCGGAAGGCACCGACAGGCCTGTCAACATCTTAATCGTGGTGGATTTCCCCGCTCCGTTCGGTCCCAAAAAACCAAAAAATTGTCCCGCCGCAACGTGTAAGTCCACGTTATCGACCGCCGTTAATCCTCCGAAACGCCGAACCAGTTTTTCCGTAATGATAGCGGCATCCGTCATGGTCTTCCTCGCTCAAGTATTGGAAAGCAGACTTTAGCATGCCAGCCGTGCCCTTGCCTTAGCGCACGCAGGGTCGCAGTTGCACTCGAGGAGATAATGCCGCGGATTTATTTTTGCGAGGCTGTCGACGGCCCCGCTGGCGTCAACTCCCGCGCGGGGAGCGCCGCTAGCACTGCGGGAAGCTCAACGCGGAAAACTGCGCCGCCCTCCGGGCGGTTGTAGCAGAATATTTTTCCGGCATGTTCCTGAACAATACCAAAACAGATGCTCAAGCCCAGTCCGGTGCCCTTGCCAACCGGCTTGGTGGTGTAAAACGGATCGAACACGCGATGTGGCTCCTTCAGCCCCGGTCCGGTATCTAAAAATAGAATCGCCACGTTTCCTCGATCACGAATCGTTTTAACCGTCAAAACGCCGCCGTCGTTCGCTTCCATTGCATCGATGGCGTTGTTCACGATGTTAAAAAACACCTGCATCAGCTGATTGCCGTCGCCACGCACGCCGGGCAGCACGGATTCAAGCTGCAGCTCGATGCGCGTCTTGCCGGAGCGCAAATCCAATCCCCGCAACTGCACAGCATTGGTGGCGACGGTGTTGATGTCCAAAAGTGTGCGCTCCGTCGGCACTTGCCGCGCGAAACTCAACAAATTTCCAACGAGTGTTTTGGTGCGACGGGCCTGCTCGCGAATCTTGGACGCCGTATTACGCGCTTTTTCCGGCAGTGTCAGGTCGTCGGCCAGCAGATCGGAAAAGCCCAGAATCGCCGTCAATGGATTATTGATTTCGTGCGCGGCACCGGCCGCGAGCTGCCCGAGTGACACCAGTTTTTCCGATTGCACGATTTGCGCTTGCAGCCGCTGCAGGTTTTCGATGGAGCGCTCAGACTGCGCCAGCAGCCGCACACGATCCGTTTCCGCAAGATGGGTGCGCAAAAAAATCAGCAGCGCCAACGGCAACGCCGCTACCAACGTGGTCATGAGCCTAAAATCGCGCACCGGAACGCTATCGTGGGCGAAGCGTAGCGTGTAAAGGGCGAAAAGCGGCAGGGAAATCACCGCTGCCATGGCCATGCGCGCCGCCCATATACTCTCGCTTTGACCGGCAGCCACGTCGGAGACGTACGGACTCTCGCCCGGCGCATCCAATTCGTACTGCCGCTGGTAAGCGATCCACCCGGTTAGCGCATACCAGAAGAAAGAGCTGATCATGGGAATATCGAACAAACTGCCGGTGTAGTATTCACCGGAATCGGTGGCCACGTCGATGGCCAGCGCTGAGAGCAGATACAGCGCGGTGGCGATAAACAAATTGGCGTACACCACCCGCCATGCTCCGCTGGACCTGAGCCACAAAATCCCCAGCGCCACCACGATCACCATGTTTTGGACGTTAGTAACTACATTGAATGTATAGTTGTATTGCGCCGCCGAGGGTGATGCATAAATCCACGGCATCACGATGAACACGTACAAGTATGTCCACCACGTCAGCAGCAGGGCAAAATCGAGGTAACCAAAACGCAGGCGCACTTCGCCAGTTTTGCGATGCGGGCGCAGCGCCAGCGCCGCCATTACAGGAATCCCGCGCAAGAAGAACAAGATGTCGCCGGGATACGGATCTGGAAGCGGCTTATGCAGGTACACTTCGTAGTACGTCCACTCGAACTGGCCGATCATCCACAGCGTGCAGCCCATGGCCAGTAGCATCCAAAAAACGTTACGTCGCCAGTGTGGTGTGCCAGCGTTTAGCAGCAGTCCAGCATTAGCCAGCAACGGCACCAGGCATTGCACGATGTTGCCGAACGTCGAGAGCATTTGCCGGTCGTGCGCGTAGATCACCGAAATCGTCGCGTATACGGCCAGGAATGCCGCCCACGCGGACACCAGCAGGACGATTTTGCGCGTCATGGATTTCATATAGAAGATTCGTTTCAGTGTAGTCTCAACGCAAAACGCCTAGCGAATGCTTTGCGGCGGGATAGCCTAACGATTAACCACTAGCGGCGAAACCCCGCGCTGGGATCATGTTCCCCAGGCAAAAACTGGACGACGAGTCAGAAACGAGCACTACTTGTCCTCGATAACATTGATCGTTCGGGACGCAAGATTCCAACCACGGATCTCTACTTCGGCAGGCCCTTTTCTGGCCGAGGAGGGGTATTCGATTTCAATCTCACGGCTTTCGCCGGGCAACAACGACACATAATTGTCACTGAAATAGGCGGGAAGAATACGCGATCCATCACCTGCGTCGAGGAGCGTGAGTTTGTTTTCGAGAGCCACCGTGCTGCCGCTGTTGTGTAGTTGCACGTGAACGCGAACGGTGTCGCCGCTGCGCACAGAGTTAACCCTCACGATGATTTCTGCGGGGGCAAGGCGGGTCAGTTGCCGGTAGGACGCACTGTCGGCGGCCAGCCAGTAGAAATTCTGAGACATTAGCTGACCCGTTGCGCCGCGTAACTCGAGCTTGACTAAGATCACGTCAGAAGAAAGCAGTTGCGTCAGATCCAGCCTAAAACCACTGGTCAGCGAATCCGCAGCGGCATCTTTTTGCTCGGAGTGATGAAAGAGCAATTTATTTCCGAGTGAATAAACGCTGGCGTCCACGGACAACCCAGTGACGCTGACGGTGGAGGTGTTCACGACATCTACCTCACCGTTGGAAGGATCGAGCTGGACGTGTACGGGTTCACAGGCAATTTTCACACCGTAGTAGGACGCTTGCGTGTCGTAATCATGGCTAAATATCTGCCACATCGTGCTGGGCCACGCCGGCTGTGTCATCCACAACATTCGTCCGCTGTTCGGCGCCCACAAGTGAGCGTTCATTCCTTCGAAAATGGCGCGGTGATCCACGTAATTTAGCATTTGCGCTTTGCGTTCGAAATCTTCCAGGCTTGTCGGCGCGCCGAACTCCGCCTGCATTTCGGCCATGAACGGCGCAACGTCTCCGTTACCGCTATGATGCCAGTCGTGATAGGCCCAGACATCATCAATGGGCCACTGATCTTCCTTGGGCATTGAACGGCGGAACGATTCGAGGGTCGACATCGAGGGTGTTCCGGTTTCCACGGAGAAGCCGTGATTCAGGGACGTAAAGTACAGTTTGGGATTCATGTATTTATAAGGTCCGCTGTTTTGTAGATTGATCTGATTGGAACTGGGTGAATAGTAACGCGTGCCATCCAGCGAATTCACTAGATCCGCCAGTCCTTGATTAATGATGGGCTGTGGAACGCCTTCGTTGCGCCCGCACCACGCTGCGATGGATGGATGATTCCGGTAGCGCAGGATCACATCGCGGGCATTGGCGAGGAACAGAGCGGGATCCTCGGCTTCGATGTTGTAATTCTGCGTGGTCTCCCAAAAGTCGTTCCAAATGAGCATTCCGTATTCATCCGCAAGCTCATAGAAGGCCTCTTCCGTGTCTTGACCCACCCAATTGCGGATCATGTTCAGGTTGGCGTCATGATGCAGGCGGAAATAAGGTTCGAGTCGCTCGCGCGAGACACGCTTTAGCAAATCGTCCATCCCCCAGCTGCCGCCCCGGCAAGCAATCCTCACGCCGTTGACCTTGATTACCAGGTACGGTGCCGTCGCGGTGTCGTCGCTTGGGCGCACGGCCGGTGAGGACTCCGCACCTGGCTCTAATGACGCAACCCATGAATGCCAGGATGCCCGCCACGCTTCGGGAAAATTGGGCGGAAAGGGATCGGCGGCGGGGATTTCCCGCATGCCTGAGTGCGTAACGTCAACGACTCCTTCATTTCCTTTTTGACCTTTCGTCGGCGCGATTTCCACGCGCCGCAGATGCCCGTTGCTATCGAGCAGGCTCAGTTCGTAAGTGATTTCACGAATCCCAAACCTCGTCTCCTTGGCATCGGACGAAACATCACCTTGCTCGAACGTCACTTTTAGATGGTAAAGATCCTGCTTGCCGTAACCATTCGGCCACCACAGCCGCGGTTGCTTTACGGTCAGTTGAGGAAACTCCACCGGTGTGAGCTTCAGCATGGAAGGGCCCGGGGGAAGTGTGACGTCTTTCGCCAATGCCATGGATTCAAAGGATGCCTTCAGCGTCCCATGCACCGGAGCATCCGATGTGTTGTCGAAAGGAACGCTGATGGTGACGTCCGCGCGGCCAGTGTCTGGCAGCGGCAAAGCGGTAACCACTCGCGTGTCGCCGATCTTCACCGAACCCGTTGCTCTCAGTTCTACCCTCTGCCAGATGCCCGTCTCGCGGTCGCGCACGCCGGGTATCCAGTCCCAGCCTTCAGAAGCCACGAACGTTGGTCCATCGAGACACATGATGCCGCCGTTTTCCCCGGGGCCGCCTTTGATGGATTGCTCCTGAGGAATCCCTGGGTGTGGCGGAGGCGAAACCTGCACCGCCAGGACGTTCTTGTCACCCGCGCCCGTTTTCCAAATCCCCGTGACATCAAAGACGCCGCGTATGAAGGCGCCGGTGATGCTCCCTAATCGCTGTCCGTTGAGCCACACGACCGCCTTATAGTTGATGCCCTCCAATACCAGCGCGAGATGCCCGCCGCGAATGGTCCCCGGAGAATCGACTTCCGCGCGATACCAGTAATCCTGCTTGTTCAAGCTTTCCGGGATCGCCAGGTTGTTGAGACCGTATTCCGGATCGGGATAGACGCCGCGCACCACAAATGTGGTCAGCACCGTTCCGGGAACCACTGCGGGCAGCCAAGTCCCCGCGTCAAATCCCGGTTGCGCGATCGCCGAGCCATCGGCGTTGATGGTTGGCGCAGCAGTTAGCCGCCAGGGTCCTGCAATCGTCCAGGTGTTCGGACCGGCAGGCCGCAAGGAAGGTTGCGCTGGAGTTTCGGGGTGTGCAACGGCTTGCGAAAATGGCGCTTTGCTTCTGGGCATGGTCGAAGGATCTTGCGGAGCTCGGTAGCCTGCTTGCCCCCGGGTCTGTACCGGCCAGCTCTTTGAGCCTTCCTCGAACTCGAACAGCGAAAAATCGTTGTGCGCTTGGGAGAGGTGCTTGAGCTGATCGGCGTTGAGCGCTTCGCGCACCAGTGTGAAGAGAGCGATACGGCCGCCAAAGTGCGCGCCATCCGACAGCGCAGGCGGAGCCATTTGGAGCAACGGACTCACGCTACCGAGCGTGAGGGTGCCGACCGCGACTTGTGAACCGTCGCTGTAAAGATGGAAGTTGATCCCATCGAAAGTCGCAGCCAGGAAAGTCCATTTTGCCGAAACAAGCGTGACCGACGCACTGAGATTGTTCTCTTTGCCCATCCAAAGTGAAATCGAATGTGCATCCGCGCTCAAATACCGCGGATATTCCTCGGTTGTCTCTCCCATGCCGGCGAGGAGCGTTGCGCCCTGGAGCGGTTCATCCGCGCGCACCCAGAAATATAGGGACCACGGCGAATCGGCGCGCAGGACGGTATCATGTTCGCTGAGCGGTGTCTTGAGCCCGTCGCCACCCTGCAGGAAAACGCCGTTATATGGTCCGTATTGGGGGGGATCATTGGTAATCGGACCCTGCGCCGGAAGCCTCCCCGCAGAAAGAAAAATGCCAATCAATACAACAATTGCTGGCGTCTTCCGCGGCAGGAAGTGCAAAGGGTGAGTCACAAAACGCTCCTTGGATCGGTTCGAGTTCGGGCCAGTGTTCTCGCTTTACGCGAAAAATTCATGCGGGATGCCGCACGGGATCGTTGCCATCCTGTTCCTGCAATCGGTTGAGGCGGCAGTCAACCTTGCCGAACAAACGACGATGCGATCATACGCCTAAATCAACAACGGTCGCCGGTAACTTGACAGGTGCTCCCACGCTACGTGGAGAGACTTTGCAATATGAAACGGCATGGCGGTTGCTCCGAATAGACTTGTAACCTCGGGGTTGAGCGAATACGATGGCGTCGATAAAAACCTGCTGCCGATGCCTGTCTTAGTAAAAATATGGACACGCCGGTTGGCAAATTGAAATCGGCGGCCGCAACAATGTTTGGCGAAGCTGGCTTCGTACATTGGGGGCTTTTTATCGTTGACCGTGCTTACGCCGAGGTTGGTCAGTGACGATCCTCCATGAAGACCGCCTCTTTCCGGCTGATCCCACCACACGATCTATCGCAAAACGCCTTTATTCCAGCATAAGCTGCACGCCGATCCTCAGCCCGCACGGCCACGCGGATGCTCGCTGGTTTTCCGAAAATGAGCCCTTCCCGGATCCTACAAAGTTGTTTGTCGTTCCTGACCACTACATCTTTCGCATGCTTTATAGTCAGGGCGTTCCTCTGGAGCGCCTCGGGATCGGGTCGACCTCCGTGGAGGATCCGAGGCAGGCATGGCGCGTCTTCGCGCAGCACTATTTTCTTTTTCGTGGAACGCCGACGAGGCTCTGGCTGGATTTCGCGTTCCAGGAACTCTTTGGTCTCGATGCCCGTCTGACTCCAACGAATGCCGATGAGTATTACGACGCCATAGCCGAGAAGCTCAGAACACCTGCGTTTCGTCCTCGAGCGCTGTTTGAGCGCTTTCGACTTGAGGTACTGGCAACCACGGATTCGCCATTGGATTCTCTCGCGCATCATCAGGCTATCCGTGCGTCCTATTTCAAAGGACGAATCCTTCCAACTTTTCGCCCTGACTCCGTTGTTGATCCTGATAGCCCCGGGTTTCAGAAAAATGTTGCGCGCCTCGGACAGATGACCGACGAAGATACCAGCAGTTGGCAAGGATATCTTTCCGGATTGCGACAGAAGCGGCTGGAATTCAAGGCGCTCGGGTGCACCGCGACGGACCACGGTCACGCAACGGCAGCGACGGCCGATTTAGACCGTGATTCGGCGGCACGGCTGTTTCAAAAAATAAGTTCCGGCAAGGGCGACCCGGACGAACGCGAATTGTTTCGCGCACAAATGCTTACCGAGATGGCTGCGATGAGCCTGGACGACGGGTTGGTAATGCAAATTCATCCGGGTAGTATTCGCAATCACAACCCGTCGCTGTTCCAGCGCTTTGGACGCGATATGGGTGCGGACATCCCGATCGCCATCAACTACACACAGGCGCTGCGACCTTTGCTGGACCGCTTTGGCAACGAGTCTCGCCTTACCATTATTTTGTTCACTCTCGATGAATCAAACTACAGCCGCGAGCTTGCGCCGCTCGCGGGACACTATCCTTGTCTCCGGCTAGGCCCCGCGTGGTGGTTTCATGACAGCCCAGAAGGTATCATGCGCTTTCGCGAATGCACTACAGAGACCGCCGGCTTCTACAACACCGTCGGTTTCAATGACGACACCCGAGCGTTTCTTTCGATTCCCGCGAGACACGACGTCGCCCGCCGCGTCGATTGTTCCTTTCTAGCACGCCTGGTCGCCGAGCACCGGCTCGATGAGGATGAAGCACACGAAATCGCATCCGAGCTGTCGTACGGGCTCGTACGAAGGGCGTACCGGCTATAAAATCATGAGCCTGCTCGAAAGTCGGCAATCACTTCGCGGAAGTAAACGCGCTCGGCGCGTGCAGTCTGGAAAGACGCACAAATCGCATGACCAAAATCTCTGATGGCCTTTCCTCGGGGCACCTGGAAAACTCGGAAGAGGCGGTCCGCTGTTGAAGCAAATTCCAGATCCTCTCCGAGCCTCGCTCGACCTCTTATGACCCGAGTGCGATGGTCGATCAGCGCGATGCTTTTCTTTGCGATATCCATCAACTATATGGATCGCCAGATTTTGGGTCTGTTGGCACCCACGCTTCAGCACTCCATTGGTTGGACGGAAGCGCAATACGGCTATATCGTCGGGGCCTTTCAGCTGGCCTACGCGATAGGACTATTAGTCGCCGGCCGAATGGTTGACCGCCTTGGTTCACGAATTGGCTACACCATTGTTATGGCGTTCTGGAGTGTGGCCTCCATGGCCCACGCCCTGGCAAGTTCCGCGTTCGGTTTTGGCGTGGCGCGCTTTTTTCTTGGCCTCGGGGAAGCAGGTGCATTCCCGGCCGCGGTCAAGACCACGGCCGAATGGTTTCCTCAACGCGAGCGTTCCTTTGCCACCGGAATTTTTAATTCCGGTTCGAATGTCGGCGCGATCTTCGCACCGCTGCTCATTCCCTGGGTTACTCTGAAATTCGGTTGGCGATCGGCTTTTCTTTCAACCGGGTTTTTCGGCGCCGTCTGGATCGTTTGGTGGCTAGCCAAATATCACGGCCCCGCGCATCATCCGCGTGTCGATGCAGCGGAGTTTCAACACATTCACGAAGATCCCGCGCCGCCGGGCGGACACATTCCCTGGAAAACACTGCTAAAATACAAGCAGACTTGGGCATTTAGCGTCGCAAAGTTTCTTACCGATCCGATCTGGTATTTTTATCTTTATTGGTTGCCAAAATTTTTCGACGAGCGCTACCATCTCGGACTCGGTCACATCGGTTTGCCCCTCATCATCGTTTACAACGTGTCGGCCATGGGAAGTGTTGCTGGAGGATGGCTGCCCACGGCGTTCAGCAAGATCGGAATGCCAATCGAGAAGGCTCGCATGCTCGCGATGCTTCTTTGCGCCCTCTTGATCTTGCCGATCTTGTTGTCGAGTCGCCTCTCCTCGTTGTGGTCTGCTGTGGCCATTTTGAGCCTCGCTACCGCGGCGCATCAGGGATGGTCGGCTAATCTGTTTACGACTGCCTCGGACATGTTTCCGCGTAATTCGGTCGGCGCCGTGGTTGGGATCGGTGGCATGGCGGGTTCGGCGGGCGGGGTCTTGTTCTCACTGACGACTGGGTGGGTGCTGCAGTCTTATCACACCTACACGCCGTTATTCTCCGTGGCCGCCACTTCGTATCTTGTCGGCATTTTATTTCTCCGAATTCTGGCGCCGGGTCTGAAAAAAGTCGATACGCATGCCCAAACTCACGCATAACTTGTAAACTGAAACTCAGATCATGAGCCTTTACTGTGCACAAGGCGGCCCGGATCGCGAACTCTCTGCGAACGACCTCCGAGCATTTTTGTTTGCCGCTCTCAAAAAACTTGGGACGCGCAACAAAGTCCTGGCGATTCCTCCGGATCAAACGCGCTTGGCCTCGCGAGCCGGCGAACTGACCCGTTATGTATGGGAGTATTATGGCGAATCTCTGCGCGCCGTCCTGCCCGCACTCGGAACACACCAGGCCATGTCGGCGGCGGGCATTGCCGGCATGTTTGGCGATATTCCGCTCGAGCTCTTTCACGCCCACAAATGGCGCGGGGATGTCGAAACACTAGGCATCGTTCCGAAGGAATTCATTCACGAACAATCAGAAGGAAAGCTGGACTACGAATGGCCCGCGCAGGTCAATCGCCTTGTTACCCGAGGAGACTTCGATCTCATCCTGTCTGTCGGGCAGGTTGTGCCGCACGAAGTGATCGGCATGGCCAACTACAATAAGAATATCTTGGTGGGAGTTGGCGGGCCGGACAGTATCAATCGCAGCCATTATCTGGGAGCTGTCTACGGCATGGAGCGAATCATGGGACGAGCGGATAATCCTGTGCGACGCGTGCTGAATTACGCGGCTTCACATTTTCTTGGCCACCTCCCGATCGTGTACGTTCTGACGGTTGTTAGCCGAAATGCAACCGGTGCGACTGTGGTACGCGGCCTGTTTATAGGCGACGACGTGGAATGCTTTCATGCTGCAGCAGAATTGAGCTTTCATGTGAACTTTTCCTTGATGCCGGAGCCCATTCGCAAAGCCGTCGTGTATCTCGACCCGCATGAGTTTCACAGCACCTGGCTGGGAAATAAAGCGATTTACCGCACGCGCATGGCCATGGCGGATGGCGGCGAATTGGTCATTCTGGCCCCGGGCGTGAGCACCTTCGGGGAGGATAGCCGGATCGACAAACTGATTCGCAAGTACGGCTACCATGGCACTCCGGCTACGCTGGCGATGGTCAAAGAAAACGCAGACTTGGCCGCCGACTTAAGCGCCGCCGCTCACTTGATTCATGGATCATCCGAAGGCCGCTTCCGCATCACCTGGTGCCCGGGGCATTTGACCCGCGAAGAGGTGGAAGGCGCGGGCTTCGCATACGGCGAACTACGTCAGATGGTTGAACTATACGATCCGATCAAAATTCAACACGGTTGGAACCATGTGGCGGGCGAAGAGGTTTTTTTTATTGAAAATCCCGGCTTGGGTCTCTGGGCCTGTCAAGATCGCTTTTAGGATAGGCGTCCGTTCCCCGGAGCGCCGATCGTCGTGTCCGCCGGCTCCATCAATTGCCTTGGAGACACTCTCAACGGCTCGTTTTTCGCACCGCGCTCAACGCCGAGCTGTTGGACAACACGCCACGCGGAAATGAATTGCTGTTGCGCGCTCCCATGGCAGGATTCGGCGAACTGGAGGAACTTGTAGGAGCGGCAGTGTTTCTCGCGTCGGACTCAGCGTCCCGCATGACCGGACAGATTTTCGCGGTAGACGGCGTTTCTTAGCAAGCGGCGTGAATCAATAGCAAACGATAAATCGTATTGGATCTTAACCGTGCGCAGCACCGTAATCGGTTTTCTACCACACTTCACACCGGTTCGCTGGCGGCCGCACCATGGGCGAATCCGCCTTGCAGCCGAACGCCTGCGCAAAAGCCGGCAGATTGGAGAGCGGGCCAATCACGCGATACTTGGCAATCGGGTGAGGATCACCCTGAACCATCTTTCTTTGCGTTTCCGGCCTGATCTCGTCTCCGCGCCACTGGCCCCAGGCGATGAAGAACTGTTGGTCAGGCGTGAATCCGTCTAATGTCGGGGCGGGATGCTGCTGTTGCGCTTTCTTGAAAGCCAAGTAAGAAATCTTGGCTCCCGCCAGGTCGCCAATGCTTTCGCCCAGAACCAGCTTGCCGTTGTGATGGATGTTCGGCTCGATAAAATAGCAATCGAATTGATGCACCACGCACGAAGTCTTCACCTCAAAGCGCTGCCGGTCTTCGGCGGTCCACCAGTTATCCAAACGGCCTTGGGCGTCGAATTTTGCGCCTTGATCGTCAAATCCGTGGCTGATCTCGTGCCCAATGACAACTCCGATCGAGCCATAGTTAACCGCGTCCGTGGCGTTCACATCGAAGGCCGGCGGTTGCAGGATGCCCGCCGGGAAAACAATTTCGTTCAACCGCGGGTTATAGTAGGCATTGGAGGTCGGTGGCGTCATGCCCCACCGCCCGCGGTCGGTAGGTTTGCCGATCAACGCCCAGTCGTCATCCACAACATTCCAGCGCAGCGCGGCCATCTGATTATCCCAATAGGAATTGCGGCTGATCTTCACTCCGCTATAGTCTTTCCACCTATCGGGATAGCCGATTTTGGGATTGAACGTAGAGAGCTTCTCAAGCGCCTTTTTCTTGGTGTCCGGCCCCATCCAGCTCAGGCCTTCGATCGTGTCATGCATGGCGGCAAGGATATTCGCGACCATTTCCTGTGCGCGCGCCTTCGCCTCGGGAGGGAAGTACTTCTCTACATATTTTTTGCCCAGCGCATCTCCCAAAAGCTGGTCCGTCGACTCGGCGCAGCGCTTCCATCGCGGCTTGATTTCCGTTGCGCCGCTTAGATACTTCCCTTGAAACGCGAAATTCTCGTTCACAAACGGCTCCGACAAACTATCGGCAGTGGCATTCAGAAGCTGCCACGTCAGATAGTTTTTCCAGTCGGCCAGGGATGTTTCGCGGAATTGGCGGTCCACTTCCTTCATGAATTGGGGTTCGGAGACGTTCAGGTCGGCGCGGGAGATTCTTGCCGCCGCAAAGTATTGGTCCCAGTCCACAGCCGGCGCCAACTTTGTGAAGGCCGCATACGCCATCTTGTGGTCGGTGCTTTTAGGATCGCGCAGCGCCACATTGTCGAGAGAGTTCTCCGCCAGGCTTTTTTCCAATTGGAAAATGGACTTCGCGGCGGCATTGGCGGCGTTCTCGTCGTAACCCGCCAGCTTCAACATGTTGGCAACGTGCATCAGATACTTTTCGCGCGCTTCCTGGAAGCGAGGCTCGGGCTTCAGGTAATAATCGCGATCGGGGAGGCCCAGTCCGCTCGCAAAGACGGTGGCAACCGTCTCGGTCGGGGTGTGGCTGTCCGTCTGCGAACTCAAGCCAAAGGGGACGAAGATGCCGAGCTGGTGAAGCCGCTGAACCATCAGCTGAAGGTCCGCCGGGGTCTTCATCTCGCGAATGTCTCTGAGCATGGGCTCGGCCGGTGCCAGACCGAGTTTGTTGATTCGCGGCTCATCCATGCACGAGCCGTAGTAATCGCCGATCAACTGCTCCGCGCTGCCCTTGGGCCAATCCGTGCGCTGCGAGACCTCCTCGAGTATGTTCTTAAGTTGGTCCTTGGCCGCTTCACCGGCCTGCCAGCGCCGGCTCCAGCGATCCATATAAGGTGGAATGGGATTCTGCGCGTGCCATGAGCCGTTGGCGTACTGCGAGAAGTCGACGCATGGGTCGGCTTTGCGGTCCAAGTCCGAAGTTTGAATGCCGTGCTGCGAGAGCGTCTGAGCGAGGAGAGGAGAACTCCAAATCAACATAATTACGAAGAATTTGAGATTACGCATGCGACCTCGATGTGTGAGAGCGCTATCTTACACCCAGTTCGACTTATCCAGACGGCGCAAGGTGCATCTGATCCGAGGGAAACCGGTAACGTCTTATTTAGAATGAAGTCGATACGAGTCTGCACGACGGGCATGTCTCTGTGCCACGCGCAGGTTATCGCACCAGGTAAGACTTTCGCACTCGCGTATGCGCTAAAATAGTATTTCGCGTATTTCAGCATCCTATTTGCGTGGGTCGGCAGTGCCAAGCTAGCAAAACGACAAGGTCATGCTTGAACTAAAACAATATCAGCGCAAGGCGATGAAGATATCACCGCAAGACAATATCGCTGTGGCGCTTACGGATTTGCACATCGGCGAGGAAGTCACTCTTGGCGAACGGCAGCTGCAGCTAGTAACGAATGTAGCCGCCAAGCACAAATTTGCGCTGGAAGATTTTGCGTCAGGCCATGAAATGGTCATGTATGGAGCAGTGGTAGGAGAAGCGGTGGCGCCGATTTCTCGGGGCGGCGCGATTACCACGGCAAACACACGGCATTGCGCCGCGTCGTTTCAAAAAAGAGGGACGCCATATGTCTGGCAGGCGCCGGACGTAGCCAAGTGGGAAAATCGCACCTTCGCCGGGTTCCACCGTTCGGATGGCCGCGTAGGTACTCGAAACTATTGGTTGGTCGTGCCGCTGGTATTTTGCGAAAACAATAACATTCTGGCCTTGCGGCGGGCGTTTGCTAAGGAGCTGGGAGACACAGCGCCAGACACCTACGACCAGTACATCGCGCAGCTGGCCAAATTGTATCGGGAGGGTGGCGCGGAAAAACTGAAGACGCACGAAGTTCCTCAGGTACAGGACGTGCAGCGATGTTCGCGGCTCTTCCCCAATTTGGACGGGGTGAAGTTTCTGACGCATGAAATGGGGTGCGGGGGCACACGAGACGACGCGCGAGCGCTCTGCGGTTTGCTGGCGGGCTATATCTGTCATCCCAACGTGGCGGGGGCCACGGTCCTAAGTTTGGGTTGTCAGAACGCCGAAGTTTCGATATTGCACGAGGAGATCCGAAAACGCACGCCGCATCTCGCCAAGCCCTTGCTGATTTTCGATCAGCAACGAAGCCACGTGGAATCCGCGATGCTGACTGCGGCGATTCGCGAGACGTTTGTGGAACTGGCGAAAGCGGATAAAATCGCGCGAGCACCGGCTCCACTTTCCGCGCTGACCGTCGGACTCAAATGCGGAGGCTCCGACGGTTTTTCCGGCTTGAGCGCGAATCCCGCGATTGGCCACGTCTCCGACCTTCTGGCGGTTCTCGGGGGCAAAAGTATTTTGAGCGAGTTCCCCGAGCTGTGCGGCGTGGAACAAAATCTGATCGATCGCTGCACTTCCGACGATGTCGCGGCCAAATTTATGTCCTTGATGCGAACTTACGCCGCGCGGGCGAAAGCGGCGGGCTCTGGATTCGACATGAATCCATCCCCGGGAAATATAAGAGATGGCTTGATTACGGATGCGATGAAATCCGCGGGAGCGGCGCGCAAAGGGGGAGCGTCGCCCGTTTCCGACGTGTTGGACTATCCGGAAACTGCCACGAAAAGTGGACTAAACCTCTTGTGCACGCCGGGAAGTGATGTTGAGGCGGTTACCGCACAGGTTGGTGCGGGAGCGAATATAGTTTTGTTCACCACCGGACTTGGAACGCCGACGGGTAATCCGATCGCGCCGGTGATGAAGATAGCGACCAACACGGAGTTGGCGCGGCGAATGCACGACATCATTGATCTGGATACTGGCGGAATTATTCGCGGCGAAAAAACTATAGAGGAGATGGGCGAGACGCTGCTTGAGGAAATCTTGCGCGTCGCGGCGGGCGACGCGCGTACGAAGGCAGAACTGAAGGTGCAGGAAGATTTCATTCCCTGGAAGCGCGGCGTATCGCTTTAAGGGTTCGTGCGCGAGTGACCGACCCGTCAAGCCGGAAACTGAAACGCAATAGCCCCTGCGAATGTGGTGGGAAATCGCAATCGCCGCCTTCAGTGGTGTAAACTTTGCGAGAAAATCATGCCTGCCACGATGAAAAGTATCGCGCATGACCTGGGAGTTTCAGTAGTTACGGTCTCCAAGGTGCTGCACAACCACGCCGACATCGGCGCGGAAACGCGCAAACGCGTGCTGCGCCGCATGAAGGAAGTGAATTATCAGCCGAATCTCGCAGCTCGGGCGCTCTCCACGGGCCGGACGAGTTTGATTGGGCTGATCGTGCCGGACTTGGTTCACCCTTTTTTCGCGCAAGTAGCCAAAGGCCTTTCGGCGTGTCTCAGCGCGCATGGCTACAGCCTGATCATCTCCTCTTCCGAGGAAAATCCGCAGCTGGAGCGCAGAGAAATCCATCAGATGATCGCGCGGAGCGTGGACGCGCTGATACTGGCATCGACGGAATCGGATCAAGACAGCGTGAAGAAATTGAAGGAGCGGGACCTGCCGTTTGTGTTGTTGGATCGTAAAATACCCGGCGTGGCCGCGAATTTCGTGGGGAATGACGACGTGCTTGCAGGCACGATGGCGACAAAGCACCTGATCGAGATTGGCTGCAAAAGAATTGCACATATTGGCGGTTCGGAAGTCAGCACCGCATTGGATCGGAAAGAAGGCTACGAAAAGACGCTCGTTGAAAATGGTTTGACGCAGTTCGCCGGTTATCTGGTGCGACATGGCCGTGGGGACAATTCGGGCGACGCCGCAGGTTACGGAGGAATGCGGAGTTTGCTGCAACTGAATCCTCGTCCCGACGGCGTGTTTTGCTGCAACGATCCGATCGCCATGGGGGCGATGCGCGCAGCGCTGGAGGCGGGACTGCGCATCCCCGAGGATATGGCGATTATCGGATGCGGCAACGTTCACTATGACGATCTGTTGCGGGTACCCCTTTCCAGCGTAGATCAAGATGCCGCGGGGTTAGGAGAAAGCGCGGCAAAACTGGCCTTGCGGATCATCAAAGGGAAAAACGGCGGCCCGGTCAAGAATGTGCTTCTTCCCGCCAAGCTCATAGTGCGGGCATCGACGCAGAGATGAGCGGTGTTCCTGGCGTTGTGGCCGCATCTGTCTCGGCAAGAAAAAAATCAACTTCAGCACCGTCTTCGCCGGACAAGCCGTCGGCATCGAAGAAGTCCACGACGATATCTGGCTGGTGAGCTTTATGAATTATGATCTGAAATACTTCGATCTGGAGACTCGGGTGCTCGAACCGCTCGAAAATCCCTTCGGCCCAAAACTGTTACCTATGTCCCTATGTCTTAGTACGTTGTGTAACCCATGTCTCCGGCCGGACTCCACGCTGACTGGCGGAGGAGGAGGGATTCGAACCCCCGAGACCCTTTCGAGTCTAACGGTTTTCAAGACCGCCGCATTCAACCACTCTGCCACTCCTCCACATTGATTCTATTGCACTTGAAGAAACCAGCGTTGCACATTCTGTTGCACATTCACCCTTGGTCCGATAGACTTTCGACATGCAAAAGGGATACATCTACCAGACCAACGGCGCTTGGCATGTCCGCTACCGTGTGGACGGTAAGCAGGTCTCGCGCAAGCTGGCCGACTACAACGACCAATATCGCACGAAGCGTAGTGTCCGTCCACTGGCCGATGAAATTGTGGACCCATTGAATCAAGGTCTCCAGGTCAACGGACCCATGACGCTGCAACAGTACGCCGAGACCGTGTACTTCCCGAACATCAAGACAAAAAGGGCGTCATCCACGTACAAGGGCTATTTCAATCTCTACTCCAAACAGATTCAGCCGCGCATCGGTGGACTCAGGCTTTCGACGTGTTCGACCGCCGACATTCAACGCATCTTGTACCGCATTGACGAACAGGAAGACCTCTCCCATCAATCGTTCTTGAACATCAACTCGGTTTTGTCGGCGATTTTCACACATGCCCGCCGTAGCGGAGCGCTTCAAGGCCCGAACCCCACGGACGGCGTAGAGATTCCAGAGGGTAAGCGATCTGGGAAGACGCACAAGTACACCTTGGAGGAAGTCGAGAAGATCACGGGAGCCGTGGACGGTATGGCTAAGTGCGCGGTCGTGGTGGCCGCGTGGACGGGTCTTTCTCTCGCAGAACTTCGCGGTCTCAAGTGGGTAGACATCGACAACAACCAATTGAGCGTCCTTCGGACTGTGTGGCACCGAGAAGTTATCGATACGAAGACCGAGCACCGCGCCGCTACAGTACACCTCTTGCCGAACGTGATCGCCGAGTTGAAGAAGCATAGGAAAGCGAATCCGGGCACGTCTTGGGTCTTCGAAGGTCCGCGAGTGTTCCCGCTCGATTTGGCTACGCTCGGGTCCAAGCACATCAAGACTGCGCTCAAAGGCACGGGAGTTGATTGGCACGGGTTCCACGCTTTCCGCCGTGGTCTCGGCACTCGACTGTACAACAACGGGACACCAATCGAAACCGTTGCCAAGATTCTTCGTCATGGTTCCGGCTCGGAAGTGACGTTGAAGCACTACGTCGAGGTCGAAGAAGAGACGACAACCGCCGCGTTGCAAAGCCTGCCGAGAAAGTTCAAGAAGATAAAATGAGGAGCATCGAGGCATCTCACATGACCTTGCGTCTTTTGAATGCCCTCACATCAGCCGCGTCAAGATCAAACCACTCACCATTCTTCCTCTTCTCCTCAAATCGTCTATGCCAGTAAGCTTCGATGCCTGCTGGGTCGTCCGTACGGATGACATGCACGGTCTTGAGTCTCTCCGGTAGTTGAATGCCCAACTCATACTCTCGGCGTCCCGCTGCATTGCTCCTTCCGAGTTTGTAAAACTTGCCGGACCTCATCAAGTAGACGTAGCCGATGACCGTCTCGCTGCCATCAACCTCCGCGCTGTTAGTCTTGGTGCAGTCTGCGATGGCAGTACACAGCAGGGCAGCCACATCTTCGTATCCCGACCGCGTCCGGCAATAATCCAGAATCTTCTCGGCGAACTCGGGCTTGGAGCCAAAACGCCCGAACGTTTTGTCGTTCGGAAAACTGGCGTCGGAGCGGACTTTCAGTCTGATTTCGGCTACGACGGGGAATCGCCCCAACTCACGCATCAATGAAATGAATTTCTCAATCAGCAAGACCTCGTCATAGGAAGAAGTCTTCTGATTTGGCTCAAAACCCGCCTCGCTAACTGCGTCGTTCCACCGTGCCCAGTATTTTCCCTTCCAATCGGATTCCTTGATGCCAGACTCGCGGAAAAATCTGAGCCTGCCCAACGGTACGCCCTCGTTGGCTTTCGCCGTTCGTTTGATTTCTTGCAGGATGTGTTCTTTGTTCATCGGTTGCCGAGATTATATCTCGGAGTGAACCGCGAGCGAGAACGCAAAAAGTCTTGACACGCTTCGAAGAGCGGGTGCTAGGATTGCTCAGGGGAACAGAAAATGTATCTACCCGCCCGAAGTCAGCGTGACGAGTACAAAAGAATAATCCTTCGAACTGCCGACTCAGTCCGTGAGTGGATGAGCAACAATCTGGATGGCACAGAAAATCGACGCTTTGAACTGCTCAACGATGAGCTAGTTCTGAAAGTATTCATTCGATCTATTCGAGCGAAGGGACTTCTTCAACGTTTGCAACAAGAGGTCCTGCCCTCGGGATTTGAACGCTCGATGCCGTGGCTGGAAGATAGCGGTGAATGGTCAATTTGGTTCGGCTTCTCTGAACCCTTTGAGTCTCCGCACTACGTTCGAATCAATCCAAGTTGGAGTTTTCCCGCACGGTGATCTTGATGAAATCTTATGAGTAGCGAATCCACGGCCATTGGTACACGGTGCGGTCGGCTCAAGCGAAGTAGTCTACGAGCCTCCGCACGCCCTCCCATCAGATCGAAAGTACTATTCCCGCTGTCGGAATACGGGGCAACACTAGCGTGTGCCTCCACGCGTTCAAATCGTGATCTCCGTCCTCATGATCGCCATCATAGGCGGCGGCGCGGACTACGCCGTGGGCCGGGAGCGGCTGCGGGCAAAATGTGAAGGCGGATGAGGAATCGAAGCGGGATGCAATTCAGCAACTTTGCGCCGAACACTCCAGACTATTTAACGGTGAAGTCGTAGCCCCTTCCATAGATTTCCCGAACTCGGTCCGGGGAACCAACGACATAAATCATGTATTCCCCTTTTTTCAAGTTCTCGGGAGCCAACTGAAATTTATTGCCACCGAGGTCGGTTGTCGCGCTCTTGCGAATTACTTCCGCGCGAATGCCGTTCTTACCACCCACGATACCTCCTCTTGATTCAACTTCCAGTTCGCGGCGGTCGCCCTTCCCGTCCAACTCAACGAGGATGTAGTTGTCGATGGTGTCGCCTTTTGGCAGGTCGATTTCAATTGAAGGCGTGCCGCCCGTAACGACTGACGAGTGCGGGCCATCAAGATACGCCTTTTCTTTCACGGACTTAATGCCAACGGTCAATTCGTGTCCGAGTCGTCCACCCACCTTAGATTGCCCCAAGGTATGCATCGAGACTTCATTTCTATCAATCGTGACCCGTGGGGCGGAGAGTGCTCCCGCGTCTAACATGGCGGCAATAACCTTCGATGACACTCCGTCCTTTTTCAGTTCCACCAAATCCGTATCGCCCAATTGAAACTGACATTTCCCGTTCTTGATTTTAGCGATGATGATGTCGTCATCTAAACCCAACTTGGTCAGTTCGACGACCCTAGCGTTAGTGATGTCGGAAGATGGTGAAGACTGCGGTACCTGCGGTGACTGAACTGGCTGAGTCGGCGCTTGCCGTGCCGTAAGTGTCTCAGTGCTGGCGCTTGCGAGTTTGCACACCATGCCGTCAACGACAGTTTCGTCCGAGCCAATAAAATTTCCTGCGGACTCCAGCGTTCGACAGCGGGTCATATCTGGGGTTTGGGCAAGAACAGGATTCGTCACTCCGAGAACAAACACCAGCAATTCGATTCTCATCCGGCAACCTCCTGCGTGTGTCTTGTCACGTAGATATGCGCTTCTTGCATGTTCGACCCTGGAACAAACTTACTGCGTTCGAGGACTTCGGTCTGGCTATCTTTCGTGGCTACTTGTCCAGGTGGGCACTAGAAGTGGGGATCGACGTGTAGATATGCGCTTCTTGCATGTTCGACCCTGGAACAAACTTACTGCGTTCGAGGACTTCGGTCTGGCTATCTTTCGTGGCTACTTGTCCAGGTGGGCACTAGAAGTGGGGATCGACGTGGGTGTGCTATAAGTCTGAAATGCCCAAGATCATCGAACAATGGCTGCTCTTCAAGTACGTCCGGGGTGAGTTTACGCCGCCTATGTGGAACAGCGTGACCCGTTCCTGTCGTGCGATTCTTGATCTAGACGATAAGCATGACGGAGTTCTGGCGAACTATCTTGCCGACCGCATTGCTGAGAAAAACGAGGGATTCGACCTGATTGGTGGAGCGTTCTAGTGAGGTCTTGTGCAGCATCTGATCTGTCCGCTGCTTCTAATTATCACATACTTCTTCGGCCTTCGTTTTCGCGGATTCGAAATGAAGGCTTGACACCGCACTCGCGTACGGCGAGCACTGCTCTTCTTTCACTACAAATCTTGAATGCCCAAAATCATTGAGCAGTGGCTGCTTTTCGAGCCTCACGTGAGTGTGATCGCTGTCTGCGCGATGTTCTCGCTAGCGTGGAAGGCCGTGAAGGACTTGAGAGAAAACTGATCCGTCGGAGTGTGGGTTCGGTTTCAAACCTAAACCCAAATCCCTGAGTTTGAGATAGAATTCGGGCCTCGCCGGAGGCCGTCAGGAATCCATGTTTACAAGATTTCTCGCGCTAAGTGTCCTACTCACTCTAAACGTATCCGCACAAGTGATCTACTTCAACTACACAAAAACTGGCTTCTTTGCCACGGGTAGTTGGGAATCGCCGGACCCGAACGTCAAAACAGACATGACAGAGACGCAGATCGATTGCTTCAAAGAAATGAAGTCCTGTGTGGTGGCGACCGCCGACAACGCTATGGGACGACCTCACGTTTCTACCAACTATTTGGATGTCATCAAGTGGGACGACGATGGGCTGATTGCGACGGACTCAAGCCCAATATGTATGACACTCACGATGCAGGTTTCCGTTGCCGACAAGCACATTACGTTAGCCCACGCTCTGAAACGGCTCGACGCCGACCAAGCGAAGGCTTGCAAGTTTTTCGGCGCGGAAAAAATCACCGAAGATATCTTTGTCTTAAAGGGTTCACCTCGCTGGGAGAAGGAACACGAGTGGTTCCCAGATAGGGGGGAGAAGAAATGAGGGAGGACAACTCGGAGATCATGGGAGCAATCGATAGCCTTCGCAAAGACGTAAACAGGCAGTTGAGAGAATTGCGGGAGAGCGTGGACGACTTGCGCTCCACCATCGAGGGCGATAACAGACCGACGAATCGAAAACCTGCGACCTACGACCCGGGCGGAATCTACGCCCCGCATATAGCCCGTGACGAGGACTTGGAACGCGCTGTGCAAGAGGCTTTGAGCGAAACTGGGGCAACATCGGAGAAACAAATGGGTGCGGTCATCAAAGCCGCGAGAGGAAAACTTTGTGGTAAGCGGTTCACGGAAGCAGAATTGGACAGACTCGTTCATGCTCATTTGAAGGGAAGGCAGTAATACTGTACCGGATGGCTGTGATCTGAAATGCCGACGAAGACACAGTACTTGCTCTTCTGCGATGCCTCACGAGACCTGCTCAGAGAGATTCACACCACAGGCCCGATTTCCCTGTCAACTGATCCGCCGATTTCTATCTCTCGTCCAGTTGTAACAGGCGGCAGTTTTCTCGAAGTAATGTTCAATCCGAATCAGGTGAATGCAATACTTGACGGCATTCGCAGGTGCGCTGCACTTTCCTACAGTTATGACCCCGCAACGACTCCCGGACAAGATCGTATACGAGAAACACTCACCCACACGCAAGTGGCGTTTCAACTGGTCAAGCCCACGAGGTGGTTCGGAAAGTATTGGTTTCAGGCAGATGACGCAGGCCATATCGAGTTAATGTCGAACGGGCTTGGTATGGTTCACCTCGACAACCCGTTGCCGAACCTATGGTATCAGCAGCATCACACGATTTCGCCAGAAGATGTCGAATCAGTGAAACTGATTCTGCCTAGACTACTCCACGCCTTCTCGCCGCCAATCGGCTCCGGCTCGTGGAGCCATCCATCTGGGCCTGTTCATCGAGCACTCGTGATGTGCGCGCAAGGGTATTTAACTGAAATGTTCGGTGAGTTGAGGCAATTCCTTTGGGCAATGGCCCTTGATTGTCTCTTCACATCAAAAATCGATAAGAAGAAACGCGGCGCTCACACGATAGACCAACGACTGCGAATGCTTCTGGGAGCCGAATTTGCACCCTACAAGGATGTGTTGGTTCCCGGACATCAGACAAGGCCAGATCACAAATTGTGGAGCGTGGCAAAAGATATCTTTTCGCTGCGAAATTCAATTGCTCACGGTTTGACAATACCAGATGCGTGGCTTACGCCGCCCGGTCGCCAACCTTACGAAGGCTACGCCTATCAACTGGCGGAGTGTACAGAGATTCTTTTGCGTCGAACTCTTCTGACGATCTTGAACGATCAAAGGATATTCGACATCTTCGTGGACTCACGAAAACTCGATAGATATTTTGGGTAAGATCGACCACGGCTGCTCCCCGATTCTCGCCCGGGCGTCGCTTTCGACGTGCTATAAATCTTAAATGCCCAAAATCATCGAGCAGTGGCTGCTCTTCAAGTACGTCGGCGGTGAGTTCACGCCTTTGTCGAAACCTTTCAAGACGAAGGGGCAGGCAGAAAAAGCACGCCTGAAATATCCAGAGCGTCAGCGTAAGTCGATTGGGTTGGGTGTGGTTCGGCTCCCGAAAGAGCGGTGATATAATCGACGTGATAGCACCACGAAGTGGAGGTGGGCCTCGATGACTAGCAAAGAAGGCGAGGTTGCTGTGAGTCCGGCACGCAATTTCTATCGGGCTACAAACCCCCAGCGGGTCTTTGACAAACTGGTGGAATGCCGCAAGAGGTGGGAAGAGATGGCACACCTCGAACGCTCGGGGCAGACGGAACAGTTTCTTCATTCTTTGAGCGCCTTCCTAGAGTCCTTACGAACGATTGCCAACAGGCTCTACGGGGTCGTTGAAAGTCAGTCGGGATACCCGAAAATGAAGGCTCTGGAAGCGCAGTTAAACTCTCATCCACAAATTGGTTTTCTGATTGACCGGGCGATTCTGGAAGCGCACGGAGACGGGGCCGTTATCTGGAAGCGATACAACATTGCCATTTCAGAGACGCTGCAAAAATATCCATCCCGATTCAGCCCTCGATTTGGCGACGCGACACGATGGGTGCGCTTCCGGTCTCGCTTCGAACCCTTCACCGTCCAAACGCAAACGGTGGTCGGGACAGATTGGCAGTTCGCGGAAAATTCCACCAATCTTCTTGAACTTTGCCGCATTGGTTTGGATGAAATCGAGGAGTTGGTCAAGAAAAACATTTCGTTGGCGCAACCGACTCACTGACTCTGATTACGCGCAGCATGACATTTCAAGGCAGCACATCCGACCTTATGCCTGAGCCGCCTAGGTGCGCCTTTCCTTCTTGCACCGATTGAGGCGAGCATGACCACCACGTATGACCGAGTGAAGACAACTCGACACCGGGGCGCTTGTGCATCGTGGCTCGTTGATGCAGTTGCAGTGACGGACCCACCGAAGCGGGTCCGCCGCCGATTATTGTTGGTCTTCCTTGTTAGGCAGTTGCGCTGCAACCGGCGCGCCGAGAGGGGCGGCTTGCGCAGCGGCCTGTGCTGCATCCGACTGTAGGCTCTCACCCACTGCGTTCGCGGTCTTAGCGGTAATCATCTTTCCAGGAACAGAACGAATTGCGCGGTCTGCTACCATGCCTACACCGATGCTCTTGGTGATTGGCTCCGGTGAAACAATGGCGGCCAGTAATCCGCCAAATAGTTCGGCCTTACGGGCCGCCGCGTTATACCCACCGGTGCCGTGCTCCAAAGCAATTCTCTTTTCCAGCAAGCCCTGTGCTTCGATTGAATTTGCCAATCTCTGGTTCAATTCCTTGACATTCGCATTCGGGGCGGCTTGCTCGAGAGTGTCCGCCAGTTGACCGTAAATTTTCTTTCGGACTCCGTTCAAATAAGTCTTCAACTGGATTTCCGGGTCAGTTGGGAGCACACGCCACTGGGTATTCTTGCCGATGCTTTTCTTTACGTCGGCAACCTCAGCGGGACTTAGCTTCGTTCCCGTAATCTTGCCTGTCGGATTTCCCTCCGAGTCATAGCGCGTGAGGATGGAATCCTCCAGTTTGTTTAGTTCTTGTGTGTACTTTGGAACATCCAGACCCGTTTGCTTTGAAATGAATTTCTTGGCATCGGCTACCGCATCTGTGACTACGGGAACGATGTCGATTCTTTTCGCAGCAACGGAAGGCTCGCTGAGAGCCGATTTCAGTTGGCTGCTTAGACTGTCTTGGGCGACCTCCAACTGCCCGTGAAGGTTCTCCAACTGTCCGCCCAGAGTGATGCTGTTCTTCGGAATTTTAATCCCCTCATCGATGAACGCCTGTCCCGGACTTTTTCCGTACAAGTAGTTCGCTGTCTTATTCGCACGAAGCAGCGCGTTCATCGATTCCGGCGCAACCTTTTCGAGCGTTGCTCCAATTGTCTTGGCAGCCCCGCTGAGAACCTCGGGTGCTACGTGTTCCCCAATCAGTCCTGCTGCGACATCTGTGGCCGCGCCAGAAACGTCTCCACTTTCGGCTCGTTCCGCGATGGAGTTTATAGCAGGACCGACTAGCGGAACCGCAGATAAGCCACGGTCCGCCAAGCCAGACATATATAGGTTGGTACCGCGCCAGTATTCGTGATGCGTCAATAAGTCCTTTGCGGCTGCCGTTTCGTCCTTGCCCTTTTTCAACAAAGCATCTGCTGGGGCATCAAGGATTCGGTGATAAGCCAACGATGCTCTAGAAGGATTCTGCGCAGAACTCTCGGGAATCGCAGGCTCTTCGCCGCCTTTTACTTCTGGGCGCTGGTTGTAATCGCGAATTTTCTGAAGGAGTTGCGCGGACTCTTCGGGAGTTACGGGGTCCGTAAGAGCACGATACACGCCCTCGACGGCACCGACTGTATTCCGTTTTACTCCAGCCCAAACTCCTCGGTCTTGCTGGGCTTGGGGCTGTGCCGTGGGTGGTACCACGAGGTTCTTTTCCGTGCCCTCGACTGGGGTTAACTCGCCTAACTGCTCCGAAGAGTGCGCGCCCGCTAGAATCCTTTCTGTTCCCTCGACGGGGGTCAGTTCGGCTTGTTCTGTTGCATCGGGTGTTGCTGTGTTTGGATCGGTCATGTTATTTCCTTCGGGTTCTGAACCCTGTTGTTGAGGCCCCGCGAACGGACGGGCTACCCTTGGTTGAATTGTTTTTGTGAAGCGACTGGTAGTCGTCGCCTTCGACGGCCTTCTCTTTGCGACGAGACTCTTACTTTAGTCGAGCGTTCAAACGTTCCGCGACTCGTGTAACGTCGCCCATCTTCGGGTGGTCGGGGAGTTCCTGAATGATTTGGCGAACCACGGCTAGAGTGCGAACCATGTCGTTGCCAAACTTGACGGTGCGCAGTTCTCTTCGCATCGCGTCGGTGGTTGCGTAATCGACGCCGAAGCCATTTTCCCGATAGCATTCGTAGCCACTGATTGCGAGTTCGATGTCGCCCTTAGCGGTAGATTGAGCCTTGGCTCTTTCTTCGACTAAGCGCTTCTGCTTGTCACGCGCTACCTTTTCATCGAATGACTCTTGCGGCGCGATGGTCTTCATATAGTCGGCGTGCATCTTTGCGTTCTTTTCCGCCGCAATTTCGTCCGATGTTTTCACCCTCGGTGCGGGTGGCTCTGGAATCAGAGCCAACTTTCCCTCTGGCGCGAGTTCGTTCGCCGACTCCGTCATGCCGCTGATAGAGACGATGCCGTGCTTCTTGAAGCAGCGTCCGAGAATCAGTTCGGCATTCTTCGTACCTTGTGGCCCGTCTTTCACCAAATTCGGCGGACAAAAGTTACGAAACCACTCGTCCACGACTCGAATCAATTCATCGCTACTTTGTATTGCCATTGTGTTTCTCCTTGACGAGATTGCGGCTCTCGCTAGCCGTGATTTATTCTCGGCGCTACGCGCCAGAAAGTAGTGGGTACTGACTTTGAAAATGGGTTCCTGCTCACGCCGACCAACTGGTGGGAGCGTTTTGATAGGTCGGCGTATTCACGTTGAAAGGAATCGCACTCATGCTGTTGACCGTTGGGTTTGAACCTGCGCTTTGGTAAAGAGATGTTGACGCGGCCAGCATTAAAGGCCCGAGATAGGACTCGACGCCAGCGAAGCCTCGTCTAACGCGGATTGGTAAACGACGATTAGGGTATAGACCCCGTTGACCTGCCCGTAGATCGCCGATCAAACCGTTAGAGCTGCCTATGAATTGGGCAGAATTGATCTGGAAATTGTTAGCCATCAATCACGACCAAACAGGCGATTGTTCACAACGGCGGCGGTGTAATCGCGGATGAGTCGTCTAATCTCGTACGGCGGCATCCCGTGGATGCGTTCTCTCGTGAACTCCGTTGGCAACACTTTCACCTGCGGTTGGGAGCGAGATGCTTGGAGTTCCTGCCGAATTTCGCCCGCGCTCAACTTTTGCAAACGCTGCTTTTCTGAGATGGTTTCTAAACGCTGAGTGAGTTCCGAAATTGTCCAGTGCGCCATCTTGGAGCGTTCGGTTTTCACAGAGTGCTCATTGTGCTTGCCATCACGCCCACCGTTGCTGCTAGCGATGAGTTCGCAAATTTTGTCGATGAGCGTGGCCTTCATCTCTTCCGGCGTCTCAACTTCCTGCCGCACGATTCGGTTGCCCAAGTTACCAAGAGCGAACTCTAAGTCCGCTTGGGTGAACTCGTCCGTCCAGTCCAGGTACTCTTCGAATGCCTTCTGGGTTGCGATACAGTCCCGTACTTCCATGTGCTTCTCCAAAAACGACTTGTAGGTCGCTAGATTGGCTTGATACTGTGCCGCCCTATCAGCGGCAATCTTGTCCTGTCTGAAATTCATGCTTTCTCCTGCGGCAATGCCGTCTTTCTGTGTCCCACTTTTACAGACGCTAAGTTATGCACAGCGCCGTCGAAGCGCCACATTTGGTATGCGCCCCCGCGTCGGCTTAAACGAACGGCGTCGGGTGGTAGATTGTTGAAGGTGCGACCACAGATACTGCAACGTAAGGGTCCGTTCATCGGTAACTCACGTACGAACCACGGTCGCTAATTTGATAGCCGACAAATTTCGCCGCGTCTTTCCAAGCCCAGCCAGCTTTTTGAAGGAATTCAACTACTCGCCAATCGGGAAGTGCTGCCAGCAATCCATAACGGACGTATTGTGCCGTCTGCAAAATTTCATTCTCATTCTCATTCTCATTCTCTAGCCTCTTCAGCAGTGCCACATCTTTCCAGTATTGAATGGTGGACCAGTCGGGAGGAATGTCGTCATCTCGATTGATGTAGCCCAGATGTGTGACGCCGTGTTCCTCCACGGAAGCCTTCACTTCCTGTATCACGTCGGCCAGAAACTCTTCATCGATTGGTGAGCCATCGGGGAAGCGGCCTTTGACGACAGTTTCCATGTCCTCCAAGAGTTCACGACATAATCTGCTCTGTGTCTGCATTGCCTGTGAAGTCTCTGTGGACAGAGTCGCGCGATTTGCAGCCCACCACTCACTTTGCGAAACGGTATTAAGGGCCGCTGCCCCATATTTCTCCCGGGCACGCTGCTTCCGCTTGCGCTCCCGGTCCTTGATTCGACCAACTGTCGCTTGCTCTTCCATGATTGCTGCTGCTCCTCTGCGGCGAGTGCCGCGTTTGAAAATCGTTGCGGATGGTCCGTATCACCTACGGGGTGGTCAAGATGGGACCCAGCGCGTGGCGGATGCGCCCTGCCACTGACCCCGGGGGTCGGAATTGCGTGTGTCCAGAAAAATAGAGTGGAGCTTGAAATGCCACGCAGTACGTCGCCGAGAAGGAAGGCGGTATGGGGGCTTGTGCGGCTGGGTCAAATCCCAGCCCGAAAGGGGACCCTAGTCATAAAAAATTCACAGAGACCTGAGACGACACAGACACGGGAACTTTCGGGATGACATCGGTTCGGATTGCGGTGTGGTCGCTACTTGCGAATCAGAATCTTGCGAACCGTTGCCGGATACCACTTGCCGCCGCTGCGAGTCGTAACGCCTTCGTTGTTCAATGTCGATGCGATAGTTTCCCAGTTGCCGCCGACAGCGTGCAGACCGCGCATGTGGTTCAAAACATCTTGCTCGCCCTCGTGATCGCCGTAAGGCAAGCGACCTTCACAGCGACCCGTTGCGACCTTCTTGCGCTGACGCGCGGCGCGTAATTTCAGAACGAGGTTCGACTTATCGAGTTGATGTACCGCGCCGAAAATTTGCCGCATGAAAACTCGGTTCGGGTCGTCATTTCCCAACTCTGGCTCGGTCGCTGACACCAATGTGAAGCGGTTCGTAAAATACTGATGAATCAAGTTCTCTTGCACCCGGAGATCGCGGGAAAAGCGGTGCAACGCCTCCACGATGACCGTATCGACGCCGTTGCTCATCAACGCCACCAACATCGCATCCAAGGCTTCTCGGCGTTCCAGCGTCCCGCTGACGCCCTCTTCCACAAACCACTGCGTCACGTGGTAGCCGTTAGCCTTCGCCCACTTCTGAATAGCCGCCTTCTGGCGAGGGAAGCCATCGCCTTCGACTTGGCTCTTGCCGCTGACGCGGAGGTACCCAAAGGCCCGCTTGGTCGGTTTGGTCGTGACTTCCATGTTCCCAGCCTACCGCAAACCCGCCCGGTTGTCAAGCCAATTCTGAAGGATTGGCTATATCATGTGCTTTCAACGACGATGCCGAAGCGCCTTGCCCAGATACCCCACAGGGGGCAATCAGAGGCTATAGCCGCGATCTGCGGGGGAAACTGACCCGTTGAACCATCGTCACGCGCGTCTGTCACGCCTTCGGACGCTGCAAGTTACTGATTATGATACGGTTATGCCAAGAATAGTCAATTTTCTCGAATTTTGCGTTGAAAGAGGCGTTTCCTAAGGAAATGCCTGGCAGTTGCGGTGTCCATTTGGCGACGATCTGGTGACGATTCCGGCCTGTACAGGGGCGAACAAAAAGCGATGGCGAAAGCGTCCGGAAACATGCTCATTTTTTGAGGGCTTCGCCTATCGCTTTCTAGGACCGTTCGGCGAACCAACGATTTTCACCTATCGGTTTCGCCTATCGGTTTACCCTGTAGAATCAACAAGTTGGATACCGATACCCGAACTGAAAATTTTCGCCTATCGGTTTCGCCTATCGCTTTTGCCCAGAAACCAGACCGATAGGCGAATCCCCCGGTATATAGAACCGGGGGTTCACCGAACGGTATGGGTCGAGTCACCCGGTGGTGATCGGTGTTACGCGGGACCCAACCCCTGTCCCCGCGTCGAGCACCGCTAAAGGGCTTCCGATGCAGGCGGCTGGCTCGCCGTGGTCGGCTCCCCCGGCTTTAGCGGTAGGTACAACCCGCCGTCCCCGCCCTTCTTAGCGCCCAATTCTTTGCGAGCGTCCTTTACTTGGGTGTCCGTGATGCCCTTGCGCCTAGCCTCTTCCAAGACGCGCTCCACGGAAACCGTCTGCGTCTCCGAGGTACCCGCGAGCATGTCCCTCAATAAGAGGATGGCATCCATCATCGTGGGCTTCCTCGGTCGGTCAATCGGAAGCACCTTCGATGGTGCGATGGGCTTGCCGTACGGACACTCCAGCCCGACATCTTGGTGCCACGGTGACGCGCCTTCCTTGCCGCCCTTCACGCGATGCCAGCCTGCGGAACGTAGTTGGGATTCAATCTCGTACTCGCTCATCGCGGTCTTTCGTGCTAACTCTTTCACCGTGATGAGCACGTCGCCCTTCACGATAGAGAGCAGGTCGGTGACGCTGCGTTGGCGGTTCATGTCCTTATCGACCACGCGGAAGTTGCCCGTCGAGTTGATAACCGAAGTGGGAACCTCGCCCTTACTCTCACGAGATGATGCGGCCAGGCGAATCTTCGTCAACTCGCCAATCTGTTCGCGGTCCTTCAAGTTCACCAAGTCGAGTTCCATCGGACCATCGCCGTTGTCGTACAAGTTGCGGTCCTTGCGGATGCCATAAATCTGGTCGCACATCGCGGCGAAGTCTGAGGTACCACGTAGCATGTTCTCCATTGTCATCGGCTCATTCGGTGAAGCCTTGGTCGCATGGTGGGCGAGCACCACGCACACAGCACCGTTCGCGAGCAAGTTAATTACATCGTTCACCAGCAAGCGATTCTGAGCAGCGGAGTTTTCGTCCGCGCCTTTCATAAAGCGTACAGCGGTGTCGAGGAAGACCACAGCCTTCGTCTCCTTCACCGCTTGCAACAAGATGGGGTCATCGAGTTGAAGCGTAGGACCCAGCGACACGGTGCGAGCCATGAACTTCATCTTATCGTGGGGGATGCGGAAGGCTTCGCAACGCTTGCGGAATGCGCGGTCACGCGATTCTGGAATCAAGTAAATGACCGTGCGCGGTTCCGCGACAGCGAACTGCGGAAGTCCAAACAATGGCTCACCAGTGCATATAGCCTTCGCGAGCGCGAGGGAGACGAGCGTCTTACCATCGCTGGGCGATGCACCGAGGAAGCAAATGCCCTCTTGCAGCACACCGTGGATTACCTCCACGATGGGTCCATTGTCCATCTCACCTACGGACCGGAACTGTTCGCGCCACTTGGAGATATCGACTGGACTTGTGGTGTTCTGAGTCAGCGCAACATCTCTGTTCTCATTCACTGGTTTCTCGCAGATGTTGTGCGCGTGCTTCCTGCACATGTCGAGGTAATCGCTGCCGTAGTTTTCGCAACGCTTTTCGCATATCTCGACCAGAGCGTTGTAGATGGCTCCCTCTTCCATGCCGATACCACGCAACTTCCCAGCGATGCGGTGCAGTTCGGTGTCGTGTTGTCCACGCGGAATCTTCTCCCCGTTCGCGGTAGCATCCACGGACTTACGCTCTGGACGCAGTCGGCTAATCAGCCCGTCTGGAACGGAAGCAACCGGAGTCGCCACCAGCACTGAATAAACCGAACCACTGGGATGAATTGAGAACGGAGCGAGCACATAACCGCCCGCGCTCTTAATTTCGCCAACGTGAACGCCGTTGACGCTTATGTTCCCTTGTTTGGATACGCCTGAAAGATAAACGTGTGTGCCGCGAGAAGTGGACACTTGCAAGGTTTTCGGCAGGCCCAACTCCGGAGGCGGTGCGCCATTATCGAAGTCGAGCACAGTGAGGTTGCTGCGTCCCAGGTCAATGCCGATGTTAGCCTTCGGCTTCTTGGTCCACCAATCACGAACAACCGCAGGGTCGTTCGACGCGGAATTGAATCCGTTCGGTGCCAGTTCACCGTCAGGGGTCTTGGACTTCTCTCCAAGTGGAAATACGAACCAACCCTTGTCGAGACAGCGCAGCGCGGTCTCAAGCATCTTGTTCGGGGTGTTCACGACTGCACCCCGCCAACCTCGACTTTCGTCTCGACAATCTCGATGTTGATTGCGGCGGGACCGCGTGGCGTGGTGTTCACATCGAAACGAACACCGTCGCTCACTTCCGGCGCAATCCCGTTCTTGAACGCGCTGATATGCGCGAAGAACTTGTTCTTCCCTGAATAGTCGTGAACCCAGCCCCACCCCTTCTCTGCCTTCCAAAACGATATGAATCCAAACATGGTGAATCTCCTTTATTCGTTCTCTGTGAATTTCCTTTCTGCTGGTTCCCGAAGGGTTGCCAGCGATCACTGCCACGTTCGCCTTGACTATGCCAAGGCGTTCACGTCTACCTCTCTCTCTTTTCGGCATTCGTCGCCTGTCGCTGTGGTTAGACTGTTCGCCGCACATCACTTACAAACTTTTTGTACACGGGCAGGCGTGCCATGTCGTCAACCGTCGCCCACCTCGTGGTAGGGACTCTTTCGCAATCACCCGCGTGCCCCTCAATCAACTCACAAATGCAAATTTTCAATATTCGACTTGCGCCCACGGCAACGACGCACCGCTGTTGACACTGCGGTTTGTCGTTCTCATAAAACCGTTCAATCGCCATAAATCCCGCCCGAAACTTATCGTTACCGTCTGCTTCTTGCGGGATTGTTCCGCGCCAACGGATTTCTTACCACTACGTATTGGAACTGCGAAAACGTTTCCAAACCTTACTCGGCTGCCCTGACAGCGGTGACGGTTCCCATACTCGGGCTGTAATCCATCGCGAAGTTGCTTATCGCTTCTGCCTCGCTCTCGCCAAGAGACATGGCAGGTCGCCAGTCGGCTTGATAGTTGATTTGGTATTCCAAATCGAAGTAATGCTTTTGCGTTTTCATGTTGTTTTCTCCTGTGTGTGTGCGGATTTCTACGACGCCGTTTTCACGGCATCATCGAGCAACACCAGTTGCGACATTATTTTGGCGAGCAAAAGATGTGCCTCCGTTTGTTCGTCGATCCCGTCGCCACCGGCACGGAAAATGAGCACGCGCTCAATACCGCCCCTTCCGATCTCAACGGAGAGAAGGGGGGCAACCGCTTCCAAAATCTCCGATTCGCTATTTCTCACGTCTTTCGTCAGCATAAATGCCCTCTCATACTAGACATTAAATGGATACAGTTCCGATGCTAAACCCGCATGTTTACTGGTGATTTGTACGTAAGCGCAGTCTCGCTCTTTGGGCGTAAGTCTTCAACGTCTGCCACTTAATTCCGTAAGCCTTTGCCACAATTTTCAAGGGGAGGCGGGCATATACAATCTTCGTCACGGCTCGTCGAGTTGGAAGGTCAATGCGCATCCCATCGACGACCCCTGCGACTTGATGGCGGGTGAATCCACAGCCTTGCTTTGTGCCACGTGCTGGGGCACCAACGTATGGCAAGGGCTGAGCAAACCCTGCGCCGTTGTACTCTCTTCTTTCGTCGCCTTCTTGTTCGCTCAAATCTCGACGCACTACTCTGCGACGACGGTCGGGCGGCGGCTGTGGTTGAGAGTGCGTCACGGAGGTCCATGCGGCTCGTGGGTCATAACCAAACAGTTTTATGAGTCTGGCGAAGTCACCAGCCGTCACAAGGCGAGAGATGCACGGAATGATGTCCACACCCGTTGGTGGTGGGTCGCCCGCCCAGTGCGGCGGATTAAACGGCGGTCGTGCTGGTGAAATACTGTGTGCGGTCGCATTTGGAAACCACCAAAGGTCTTCCGCAATTGCAACGATGCGGTCCACGTGATTTTCAAATTTGCCTTCCGCGAGTAACCCACGCTTGAGTTCTCGTCCCGTCTTCTTAGAGTGTTTAGTGCGGAACGCCTGATGACGGCGAAGACGGCGAAACTCTTTACCAGCGTTGGGGCAAAGCAAGCAGGAGATGAATGCGAAAACCTTGAACTTGCTGGGGTCTTCCAGCAGTTCACGTAGTCGTCTTGCTGTTCCCGATGCGGTGTAGCCGTAGCCAAAAAATTGTGGGTCTTCTGTGACGTGCGTGGCGGCGGTCATGCCGCACGCTCCTGCTGACGGAGCCACGCAGATACACTTGTCCAATCAAATCGCAAATAGCGACCAATGCGGATTACGGGTAGCGGATTTACACAGCGGTGGCGGGATTTCTCGTAGACCCAACGTTCCGAGACCTTCAAACGCTCCGCAAGTTCAGCGAGCGTTAAAATTTGTGATGGGTCAATCGAGACTACAGCGACAGCAGGTACCACTGGGGAAGCGGAGTTCTTAGACATAGAGACACCTGTTTCGTGTTTCTCATGTCTAGTTCCCGCCGATTATTTCAGGTGAGGTTCGACTTGTTAGGGCAGGCTGGCTTGCGCCATTTCGGGTACCGTTCCCCTAACTTGATGCTGGTGTGGTACAGCAAGCCCCCGTGTGAGTATTCCGACTGCACCGAGCGTCAGCCAGTCACGGAGACCTACCAGTGCTCAGAGTGTAGCACGTACTAGTACCGAAGTCAAGCACTATTTTGGGAACACTAAGGTCGTACCAGAGGTTCGCCTTGAATTCGCCCTGCTTCAGGCGCAAACTTCCTGAAGCTGTTAAGGAGTCCTGAAATGGACGAAGGGCGAGAAGGCCGCAGCATAAGCAGCCAGCGTGCTCGGAGGGTTCCGTGATTGATGGATTGATGGGACTCAAGACCAACACGGGAACGGTCGTTTTCGTGTGCGCGAAATGCGGCACCTTCCCCGAGAACATGTACGGTGCTCAGAACAAAGATCAACTCGCGTACGTTTTGATGTGCGCCAAGTGTGGAAGAGTCGTCGGCGAGTGGACTACCCAAGAGGCACGCGAGAAGGAACTCCGTGAGTTTGCCACCAACGTGAAACTATTTACGTGAAGTTGTGGAACGGGTGAATTGACAATGGCAGAAGCCGAAATAATTGAAGACACCGCCCACCAACGAGAACTTTCTATTGTTCTGATTCCCTCGCCAGATGACCCACCAAAACACAGTAAGGAATATCAAACTGAGCTTAGCACTTTCGCGCAAGAGATGCGTGCTCATGGAATAGATTTCAGTACTCGTGCCGTCCTGATGGAGTCAGCGAGTGGAGGCGGATTTTCTTTAGGAGAGTTCTTCGCGGTTCTAAAGACCGTTTCGCCCGCGCTCGCTGTTACGGTTGGCGCTTGGTTGCAGAAAAAATACGGTCGCAAGGTGAAATTGAAATACAAAGATGTTGAGATCGAGGCGACAACCGTTGAAGACGTTGAGAGGCTAATTAAACTGATAGAGGAGCGCCAGAAAAAATAATATCAAAAGCTGTTGCACACTTTCAGAACTGTTGCACATTCTGTTGCACAAATCGTTGCACAACCCGCCCAAAATGCCCCATTTCGATGTAGTACTGGGTGCCGTAAGTTGTTGATTTGTATCAGGTGGGAGTACTACCTAACGAATTTCAAGACCGCCGGTTTCAACCGCTCACCCACTCCTCCGTTTCTAATTATATCTTGCAACTACACCTAGCGGGGTTTTTGGTGGCACTTTCGACGGTGATTGCCGCCTTTGCTGTACGCTGTCCCACAATTGCAGCAGCGAACTGTATCCATTTCGGTGACGCTCGCGCCTAACCTGAACACTGCCCACTCGCGCACCTTTCTTTTTGTCGGTATTTATCCGGAGTTTTTCAACTCGCCCTTCAGAAAATCGCACGAGCGTACGCACAGGGCCATGATGGTGAGTGTGGGATTTTGGCAGGGATTCGAAGTGAAGCCCGCCGCATCCATGACGTAAAGGTTTTTGACGTCGTGCGTCTGCTGAAATTGTGTTAGCACCGATTTTTTCGGATCGGCGCCCATCCGCGCGATGCCCGCCTCGTGTAGCGCCCAGCGCGGCGCCGAAGCATGAGCATAGGTGCGAACATTTTTCGCGCCGGCGGCCTCCAGCATTTCGCCTGCGGAGTCACCCATGTCACGAATCATGGCGCGCTCATTTTCGCCGTCGGACATGTGAATTTTTACCACCGGAATTCCATAAATATCCTTTGTTTCCGGGTCCAGCTCCACAGAATTGTCCCAGCGCGGTAGCACCTCTCCGAACCCTGTGAGGCCGATGGACGCCCGAGGTTCACGTAGCGCTTTCTTGTACGCCGTCCCAAATCCCGGCGCTCCCCAGTTAAAATCCACGCTGGATTCACCCTCATACCCGTAGCCGCGCAGAAACTTCTTGTAGGGTGGTGCGCCTTTCAGGTTGCGGAACCGGGGGACGTAAACGCCCACCGGTTTCACTGGCCCGCCGAGCGAAGGCTTACCAGCCAGCCCGGGAAATTCGCCGCTGCCCCCACCGCTACGCACGTGCGCTGTGAAGTAGTGACCCAGAACACCACTGGAATTGGCAAGCCCGTTCGGGTGCTGCGGCGTTGCGGAGTTGAAAAGGATTCGCACGGATTCCTGTGCCTGCGCGCAGAGAATCACACAACGTGCGAAGACTTCGTTCGGTTCATGGGTTTTACGGTCTATGTAAAGCACACCGCGCGCGCGATTGCGAACAGGGTCCATCAGCACTCTGTACGCCATAGCGTTGGAGATCAGCGTACACTTGCCGGTGGCCAGCGCATCCGCGACGGTCGTAAATGCGGAATTGAAGTAGGAATGTGTCACGCAGCCGCGTTCGCAGGGGCCGCAAAAATGGCAAGCGCCGCGGCCGTTGATCGCCCGCGTGAGGTTGGCTGAGCGGGCCAGCGTAACGACGCGCCCAAGCTTCTTCTTCACCGCATCTCGGAAGAAGCTTTCCTGGCAAGTCAGCGGCATAGGCGGCTGGAAGTGCCCGTCAGGCAGTTGCGCCAGGCCCTCGCGCATGCCGGTGACGCCGACGTATTCTTCAACGAGATCGTAGTAAGGCGCGAGATCGTCGTATCCCAATGGCCAATCTTCTCCGCAGCCATCCAACGATGCAGATTTGAAATCCGCCTCGCTAAAGCGCAGGCTGACGCGACCCCAGACATTCGTGCGTCCGCCCGTCATGCGCACACGCCCCATCCAGTCGAATGGTTTATCGCTGGGGGTCGTATACGGTTCTTCGAGATCGTTCACGAACCAGTCGTAATTATATTCGCTGCACACATCGAACTTGGACTGAATGGGCCGCGTCTTGCGCACGATCTCCGCGGCAAGATTGCGATATTTCAATTCAAACGGCGGCTTGTGTTCGGAAAAATTACTGTCGCTTTGCGGGCGGCCGGCCTCAAGAAGCGCAACCTTCAGTCCGGCTTCCGTCAGACGCTTACTCGCCCAGCCACCGGAAGCGCCAGAGCCAACTACGAGAACGTCAAATGCGGGATCTGTTTTTCTAGTCATTCTGGGAAGTCGGACTTTTTGTTCCCTCGTTGCAAGAGTGGTGATGCGGATGCTACCAACTGCACGAGCTACGGTCAAAAGGGTCGCCAACCTTCTGGCATACGGTATTGTGAGTCGTAGAGGACGAGTGCTACTATCGCGGCGAATCGCGCAACCAAAGAAGCCCGATGGCCGCGAGGAAGGATCCTGTGCGTGGTGAACACGAACGAATCGCGAACCCCCAAGTTAAGTCGACGTGAGATGGTGGAAAGGTTGCTGAGCGGCATGGCTGCCGGCATCATGTGTCCGCTGCTGGCTTCCGCGCACCCGATTCACGAACATTTGAGGAGCGGGGCGACACTGGACCTTGCGGCCGACTTGAGCGCGGCTAGCGATTGGACGCCGCTATTTCTGGATGTTCGGCAAAATGCCGCGCTGGTCTCTCTGGCCGAGTGCGTGGTGCCAGGTTCAACGGCGGCCCAAGTGAACCGCTTCATCGATTTGCTCTTAAGCGTGGAGACGGCGGACAATCAGCAGAAATTCATTTCCTCGCTTGCGAGCATCGAAAAGGCAGCAAACGAACGCTTCGGTCGAGGGCTTGCCTCACTGAACTTCGAAGACCTCCAGGCCCTGTTGACGGTCGTCTCGACCGCGGATGCTAGCCAAACGGATTTTAACAATTTGAAAGAATGGATCTCCGGTGCCTATTACTCGTCCGAGCAAGGCATGCGCGAACTCGGCTGGGACGGAAACTACGTTTTCGCAGCATATCCGGGGTGTGCATCCGCGAATGGCACGACTTAGGTTTCCGCCAGCGCTTCGCGCCGCAGAAATTCCAACCGCCCAGGCAAAGAAATGAACGCTCCCGAGCCTCCCTCCTCCGCCGATTTCCGCAGCCGCGCCCTTGCCAACGACGTGCCCGTGGCGCGCCTGATCGGCTTCAAAGCGCAGCATATCGTCGGTGGTCACGCCGTAGTCACCCTCGCCGCTGGGCCGCAGCACGCCAATCCAATGGGCACGTTACACGGCGGAATTCTGTGCGACATCGCCGACGCTGCCATGGGTATGGCCTTCGCCAGCACCCTGGCTCCGGGCGAATCCTTCACCACCGTCGAACTGAAAATCAATTTCTTTCGCCCCGTCTGGCAAGCGCAACTGAAGGCCGAAGCAAAAGTCATCCGGCGCGGCAGCAAGATCGGCTACATGGAATGCGAGGTTACCGACGACTCCGCCCGCCTCGTAGCGAAAGCTGCTTCCACCTGCATGGTGTTGGCCGGCCACGATGCCAAGGGCCGCTGATCGTGGAGCCTTTGTCGTTTCCTGAGCTGTAAAGTTTCACACGTCGCTTCATGGGTTTCTGTGCCGCACTACGCACAATTTCGCAGCCACGGTGGGATACCCACCTATGAAGTCTTCTGAACTTTGGAAAGTGGGGAGAATCCGGGCATTCTGAAAGGGTCGTGCGGTTTCTGGGAAAGTGAACGATTCGCGAGAAAATTTAAATCAGTGCACCGAAGAAGCCTCATCGGTGCCGGAAAGCGGGCTTTCTCCCAAATCCAATCCCCAAAAATGCGGCGCCGGCGTCAGGAATTCCACGCCCACACGCTGCCCCTTGTCCGCGAGCTCGCCCATATACACAATTCGGCATTCCTGTTCCTCGAGCGTTTCTGGGTGGATTAGCACTAACATTTCCCCATCTTTCACTTCCTGCTTCAACAGCAGCAGCCCGCCATGCGCGTTCACTACCAAGGTTTGACACGTTTCCGTGAATTTGCGCCCGCTATGGTTACGGCCTTTGACTTGTAGGCGCATCTTGTGAAAAACGCGCGTGCTGCGCCGCGGCGAGGTCTGCGTTGCTAGGCTCATAGCGCAATGGTCAAATGCCGGCAGCACCACCGTCAATTGCCCCGCGGGACAGATGTTCCATAGCGGCAACCCTAAATCTTGGCGCCCTTGCTTGTGCATCGCCGCTTGCAATCATAGAATAGTAAATGCGGCTCGGTTTTTATGTTCATCTCATACTTCTCTCCGCAGCCGCAACATTCGTTATCAGTTTTACGTACCTACTCATACGAAAGGATTTTAATTCCAGTCCCTTTATGAATCTTGCTGAATTTATTGATGCTCGCCACGATCAGCACCTTACCGAGCTCTTCGACTTTCTTCGCATCCCCAGCGTCAGTGCCAAGAGCGAGCACAAGCCCGATATCGAGCGTGCCGCGCGCTGGGTCGCCGCAAATCTCTCAAAAGCGGGGTTTAAATCGGTTGAGGTCATACCCACGAGTTTGCATCCGCTGGTCTATGCGGAGTCCCTCGAAGCCCCCGGCAAACCGACCATCCTCTTTTATGGCCATTACGACGTGCAGCCTGCCGAACCTCTCGATCTGTGGACTTCGCCGGCCTTCGAGCCCACCGTGCGCAACGGGAATCTTTTCGCGCGCGGCACTGCCGATGACAAAGGCCAGGTGCACATTCACCTGAAGGCCCTCGAATCTCTCCAGGCTATGAACGGTAGCCTGGGCATTAACGTTAAAGTACTCATCGAGGGTGAAGAAGAAGTTGGCAGCGTCAGCCTATGGGACTACGTCCAGAAAAATCGCGAAAAATTAAAAGCCGACGCTCTCGTGGTCTCCGATACCTCCATGCTCGCGAAGGGCGTGCCTTCCATCACCTATGGACTGCGCGGCTTAAATTATTATCAGATCGAATTGACGGGACCGGCGCGCGACCTTCATTCCGGAGTTTATGGTGGTGCGGTGCCCAACCCTCTGACCGTTCTGTCGGAACTATTCGCCAAGCTGCACGACAAGAATTTCCGTGTGGCCGTTCCCGGTTTTTACCATGACGTCGCCAAAGTTTCGAGCGCGGAACGCAAGGCTTTGAATTCCCTGCCCTGGAAAAAGAAAGATTTCGAACGCGCCGTGGGAGCGGCAGGCTACAATGGCGAAAAAGGATTTACCATCGTGGAGCGTCTGTGGACGCGACCCACGCTGGAATTGAATGGCGTCTGGGGCGGCTATCAGGGCGAAGGCGCGAAAACCGTAATCCCCTCGAAGGCTTATGCGAAATTTTCCACGCGCCTGGTCCCACATCAAGATCCGCACAAAATCGCCAAGCTGGTGGAAAAACAGGTGAGGAAGTTGCTGCCGCGGAGCGTGCACTGCAATTTTGACGTGCTAAGTACTGGCAAACCCTGGTCCGCCTCTTTTCAGGCGCCCATCTTCAAAAAGGCGCAAAACGCCCTGGAAAAGGGATTTGGCAAGCACGCTGTGTTCATCCGCGAAGGAGGCTCGATTCCGTTTGTTACGCAAATGCACGATACCTTCAAAGTGCCCTGCGTGTTGATCGGCTTCGGCCTGCCGGATGAAAACGCCCACGCACCCGACGAACACATCGCGCTCGAAAATTATTTCGGCGGCATAAAAGCAATCGCACATTTTTACGCTGACCTTGCGACACCGTAACCCTTGGCCGGTGACTTTCGTAAAGTGAGTCTTGGCGGCGGCGAGAGGAAGTACATCCCTCGCCCCGCTCGGGTTGGCGCGTTGACGGGGCGCGTCTCCAGCCGGCACTTTCTCGGGGTATTGCAGGGGATGACAGATCGGCGGGATGTGGCTGCCCGCAACCTTCAGCAGCGGCACTCAATTGCACTGGCGCTCGACTCGAAAATCGTAGCAGCCTGCCTGCTGGTCCCGCACGTGGATATATTTCACATCGGGAGCGCTTAGAAAATGTTCTAGGCGTGCGTCCATATCGTTGTTTGCCAGGGATTGCTCCGAGAGTAACCGCCGATTTTGGCCATAAACGTCGATCAGCAACGCGTGGGCACGCAAGTCATCCGGAAACCCCGCATCCTCCGGATATCTTTTGCACCCCTCCGCATGCACGAAAATTGGACCGGTGTTACGCCGAGTTCACAGAACGGATCGTAGGTAAAAAGAATGCGCTCCTCGGTGCCAACCCGGAACGTGCGTAAACAGTGCCGGCAAGGCCCATAACCTGCCGCGACTTCGCGGTGCGCCGGATGTCCGTAGCCTGGAGCATGCATGCTGGAACGGACGAGTTCGGCAATTCTTGTGGGTATCGCTACAACTTGAAAGGAAGACATGGTTTTCGCCCCCCGATGCATTAACTCGACGCATTAACTCGACACCTTAACTCGATGCGTTACGTGGAAGCAGCGGGAGAAATTTCTCCTCGCTTGCTCCTTATGCATCGTGCCCGAAATTGCCAGACGCATCTATCCGTTAAGCGTCATCAATCAGCCCCGGGGTCCACAGCGCGTACTTTTTAGTTCTAAACGCTTGCGAGATCCGCGCGACGCCCTTGCGCGTACTGCTGCAAGGCGCCGTTCGCGGACGCGATGGTCGTGAGGGCGTCAGCAACTGCGGCGAGATCTTGGCCGCGCAACACAAAATACATTTCGTCGTCGAGCAGCCCGGTGTAAACGCGATTTCCGATGCACCCCAAACTGAGTATCGCGCCCATCTGAAGAGAAGCCGGCAATGCCATGCATGTTGGCCGCCCCAATGCCGGCGCTCCGCTGGCCACTCCCGCGCGATTCGCCGCTTCGCTCAGTAGCATCGCGCCGGAAGGTTTGCAGGCGAACAGCACCACGCTCGGAGTGACCGGACTTTCGGCGAGCGGAGCGTACAAAATGGCCACCGGAGTTTTTGCCAAACGCGGAATCTGCGGCACTTCTTCCGGTTTTACATAGCCGAGATCGAACATGAATTTCAATGTCTCGCCCGTTTCCTTTTCACGTTCTGGCGAGAGCGCGATGTTGTGCGTATATGCTCCCACCGCGCAGTTAAAGTGATTCTCCGGCAAGGTGTAGAAGACGCGCCCGGCTGCTGCCAGCCGCCAAAAACTGCAACTCGACGGCTCGCCGCCTTCGAATTTCTCCAGGTTCACGGGAATCTCCTGCAAAAAGGAAACGGCCACCGGTCGCCGGGAAAACGTCACCGCGGAAGCGAAGCGCTCTTCGAGTTCATGAAAATTTGCCGTTGTCGTCATGCCTTCTCCCTATGGCTGCTGCGCGTTTCGTCGGTAAGGTTTCCGCGCGGGGTGCTCGTTGCCGCGCATCGCGCCACACGCCTGCGCGCTGTTGCGTGCCGCTTGCGTGCCGGTCGCGTGCCGGTCGCGTGCCACAGGCCAGCAAGAATAACACGGCGCCATCCGCGTTTCGTCCTGCGGGAGGCAAAAAGCCTGATTTCATCGCGTTTTTCACAAGCCCGCGCGAATAAATCCTCATTTTTACTGCATTTTTTGTGATTTGTTCTTGCGTTCGCCTTGCGCCTTCGCTATAGTCTCCTGCGGCTCGAGCGTTTTCGCTTTAAAAACGGGGGTTACTGCGTTCGCGGCCGGCCCTGGCCTCACCGGGGTGGAGCTTAATAAACATGGAAAGAAAATCAGGAGGATAAACACTAGATGGCAGCCAAGCCTTTGAGCAAGACGAAGATCGTGTCCCACATGGCCGAGAAAATCGGCTCACCGAAAAAAACCGCGGCCTTGTTTTTTGACGAGCTGTTCAAGCTGGCGGTGAAGGAATCCAAGGGCGGCGCAGGCAAGTTCGTCATCCCCGGCATCGGCCGCGTGGTGAAGGCGCATCGCAAGGCCCGCATGGGCCGCAATCCGCAAACGGGAGAAGCCATCAAGATCAAGGCGAAGACCGTGGTTCGCCTGCGCCCGTCAAAAGCGTTCAAGGACGCCATCCTCAAGTAGCAATTTTCTATCAGCTTCGTGATTCGTTGTGCCCCCGGCCGCTTGGAAGCTCAAGTTTTCCGGGGGCGTTTCTTTTGCGGTCGGTTTATTCGGATTGCACCGATCTTGCTAGCTTGAAAAATACTCCAAAATTACAACGTGCGCACGTAGGCCACCACGTCCTTGATCTGCGGAGCCTCCAGCACCTCCTTGAACGGCGGCATCAGCGAATCCCCGTTTTCGATCCACGTTCTCAGCGAGTCTTCGGTCACTTTGTTTCCGTTCACAGTGAACGTGCCGCGCTTCGATATGTCTTTCAGGCCGGGTCCGATTTTTTTCGCATCGCTGTCCGGATAATGGCAAACGGCGCATTTTTTATCGAAAATATCTTTCCCGCGCGCCACCGCCGCCGGGGATGGTTTCGCGCCGTTGCCCGCGGTGGATTTCTTTGCCGGTGCATCTTGCGCCAAGGCAGCGGCCGCGATCGCCAGAGCGGCGCTGCAAATCATCATGAAGTTCCGAACTCTCATCGTTTCTTTCACGGATTCCCCCTGTGCGCCGCGAAATCCTCGGTCACTTACCCTCGGCACGTTCATTCTCCACATTTGACGGCACAATTGCCACTCCGTCCGCTGCTAAATCTTCCATCACCGTTTGCTCCAACGTCGTTGCTCTCCGCTCGCGACTGGCATTTGGTACAGGTTCCTATCCGCGCACGACTTGTCCCTTCGTACTTTTGACGCCCGCCAACCCGGATGCTAACTATGAAGCATGAGCCAGGAGACCCTGACCCGCGCATGGGAAGTGCTGCAAGACGCATATCAGGCACAGATGGAAGGAGACTACGATCGCGCCGTCGAGCTTTATCAATCCTCCTTGGAACTGCACCCCACGGCGGAAGCGCACACATTTCTTGGCTGGACTTATCATTTTCAGGGCCGCATCGAAGACGCCATCGCCGAATGCCGTCGGGCCATCGACCTCGACCCGGAATTCGGCAATCCTTACAACGACATCGGAGCGTATTTGATCGAACTCGGCCGCTTTGACGAGGCCATTCCCTGGCTCGAGCGCGCCGTCGAGGCCGGGCGTTATGAGCCGCGTCATTTTCCCCATTACAACCTCGGCCGTGCCTATCTCAGCAAGGAAATGTACGCCCGCGCCCGCAGCTGCTTCGAGGTAGCGCTGCAGATTGAGCCGCGCTATGCGCTGGCCAAACAAGCCCTCGAGTCGCTGCAGCGCATGGTCAACTAGCGGAACTCCATGCCTCAGACATTCACGCCCATTTGCGACGGCTTAACCACGCGATCGTAAATCCACAATAAAAACGTGGTGCCCAGCCCGATGGCCGTGATCGCCCACCAAAAAAGCTGCGGTGTATGCTGCACTTCGCCGAAGTGATGGATCAACGCTCCGCCGATCCGCCCTGCCACCAGCGCTCCGATGCCCAGCGGCAAAAATGCAAAGCCCATGTACGTGCCTTGCTGGCCGGCCGGCGCCAGTCGCGAAATATAATCGTAGTAGCGCGGTTGCTGCGTGAGTTCGCCGAGTGCGATCACCACCAGCGTCGCGTACGCCCCGTAAACCGTGGGATGCATCGCCAGAATCGCGAACGCCACCATGGAAATCAGCGTGCCGAGTAACACGGCGCGAAACGCCGCCATTTTTTTCGTGGCCACGCTCATGGCCACCGTTAGCGCGATGACCACCATTGGGCCGGTCGAAAGCATCTTATCGGTATTCGTGGCCGGATTGATGTAATCGTGCACGTACAGCGGCAGGGTGATGAATTCCTGCCAGTAGACGATCCAGTAGCCGGAAAAAATCAGCAGAAAAATCATGAACCTTGGATTTCCGAGAACCTTCGTGAAATTCCCCAGCGTCTCGCCGATGCTCGCGGTTTGTGTTTCGCCGGAGCGTCGCGGCTCCTTGAACAGCAGCAACACCACGAAAAACATCAAAAACACGCTAAGCGCCGCCATGCGAAATACCACCGCCGTCCGCAAATGCTCGTTCACGATCCCAGCCAGCCAGGGCCCCAGCGCGCCGCCGATGTTCACCAGCGTGTAGTAGATGGAGTAGCCGATGCTGCGTACATTCTCCTTGGAAGCCCGCGCGGTCGTGCCCACCACGCAGGGTTTCACCAGCGCTACGCCCAACGGCGGGAGCACCAAAAGTATCGTCGCCAGCACAACCAGCGGCAGCAAATTTCGCACCGGCGCCAGCCACGCCGCCCCGATCGATCCCAGCAAAAAATAAGATCCCGCCAAAATTAAATACGCCAGCGATAATGCGCGGCGGAATCCCAGTCGGTCCGCGATCGCCCCGCCAAAAATCGCCAGAAACCACACCAGTCCGCCAAACAGTCCCGTAAGATCCGTCGCCCGCTCCGTCGGAAAATTCAGCACCTCGTGCAAATAACGCACCAGCGAGGCAAACACTGCATAGTACGAAAGTCGCTCAAAAAGTTCGCTGATATTGGCAACCCAGAACGGCCGGTCAAAGCCGTCGCGAACCTCCGCCAGCCTGCTGCCAAAGCTCATCCTGCCTCCCATTGTGCGAGGCGGGATGATAGCAGAAAGCATTAGAAGCCGCCGTCCGTCACACTTAGACTTTTCGGAGCGTATGCTAGCATTGCTTGATTGCGCGTTGGGCAGGAGTCGCGCTGAAATGGCTACGACCATGAAGGCTCTGCGCAAAGTTCGTGCGGCCAAGGGTTTAGAAATCGCAGATGTGCCGACGCCGGTGATCGGCGCGGCGGATGTGCTGGTGCGCGTCTCCGCAGCCTCCATTTGCGGTACCGATTTGCACATCTACGGCTGGGACCGTTGGTCCCAAGGACGCATCAAGCCCCCTGTGACGCTCGGCCATGAATTCTGCGGCGTGATCGAACACATCGGCGAGGAAGTTACCGCGGTGCAGCCCGGCGATTTTGTCAGCGCGGAGATGCACGTGAATTGCGGGCATTGTCATCAATGCCGTCTCGGCGAAGCGCACATTTGCCAAAATTTGAAAATTATCGGCATCGATCAAGATGGCGCATTCGCTGAATTCGTAAGAATTCCCGCGTCAAATATTTGGAAACTCGATCCCGCGATTCCGGAACGATACGGCGCCATCCTCGATCCTCTGGGCAACGCCGTGCATACCGTCCTCGCGGGACCCATCGCCGGCCAAACCGTGCTGGTTACCGGCTGCGGTCCCATTGGTCTGATGTCCATCGCCGTCGCCAAAGCTTGCGGCAGCTCCACGGTTTTTGCCACCGAGACGAACGCGGAACGCCGAGCCATGGCCCTGAAAATGGGTGCCGACGTCGTGCTCAATCCCGCTGCGGAAGATGCCGTGGCCAAAATCCTGCGTGACACTGGCGGAACGGGCGTCGATGTCTTGCTCGAAATGTCCGGCAACCCCACCGCCATTCAGCAGGGTTTTTCCGCCTTGCGCGCCGGCGGACGAGCTTCCCTGCTGGGCATCCCAACGGAAAATGTCCCGCTCGATCTGGTGAAGGATGTAATTTTTAAAGGCGCCACCGTGCAAGGCATTTATGGCCGCCGCATGTATGGGACCTGGGTGCAGATGACCGCCCTGCTCAAGGCTGGCCGCCTGAATCTCGAGCCGCTCTTCGGAGAGCGAGCGTCGCTTGAGAATTTCGAAGGCGCGTTTGCGATGTTACATAAAGGTTTGGCCGGAAAGATTTTGTTGTACCCGGCGGCGATGAAGTAAGCAAGAACCGGCCGCATGCAAGGAGTGGTTGTCATGAATGAAACGGGAACGGCTGCTACCGCGCCAACCGGCGCCCCCAAGCATGATCCTCTGCACTATGTAACCGCGCAGCTCGCGGAACTTCGCGCGAAAGGCGTCGCGCCAAAGTTGCGCGTGCTGGAAGGCGAACAGAAAGCCGTGTGCACCTTCGACGGCCGCGAAATAATCAATCTCGCTTCCAACAATTACTTAGGCCTGGCTACGCACAAGGCCTTGCGCAAAGCCTCGATCGACGCCGTAAGAAGACTGGGTGTGGGCGCCGGCGCCGTTCGCACCATCGCCGGTACCATGCAAATTCACATGGCCCTCGAAGAGCAAATCGCCCGCTTCAAAAATGTGGAAGCCTGCGTGGTCTTTCAATCCGGCTTCACCGCCAACGCCGGCACCGTTTCCGCGGTTCTCGGCAAGGAAGACCTGATCGTCTCCGACGAACTAAATCACGCCTCCATCATCGATGGCGCGCGCCTGTCGAAAGCCGCCATAAAGGTTTTCAAGCACAAAGATGTGGCCGGCTGCGAACGCATTTTGCAGGAACACGCGAATTTCCCCGGCAAGAAGCTCATCATCACCGATGGCGTCTTTAGCATGGACGGCGACATCGCCCCTCTCCCCGCGCTCTGCGCCCTCGCGGAAAAATATGGCTGCATTATGATGGTCGACGATGCCCACTCCTCGGGTGTGCTCGGCCGCGGCGGGCGTGGCACCGTCGATCATCTGCATTGCCACGGCCGCGTGCACATCCAAGTCGGCACGTTGAGCAAAGCCATCGGCTCCATGGGCGGCTACGTTTGCGGCTCTCGCGACCTGATCGATTTTCTCTACTTACGCGCCCGCCCATTTTTATTTTCCACGTCGCATCCGCCGGCCACCGCCGCAGCCTGTTCCGCGGCGTTTACCCTCCTCGATTCCGCGGAAGGTGAGCGTCTGGTCAAACGCCTCTGGGCCAACACAAAATTCTTCAAGCGCGAACTGAAAAAGCGCGGTTTTCAGTTCAAGGCCAGCGAGACGCCCATTATTCCCATCCACGTGGGCGATGCCGCCAAGGCTTTCGAGTTTTCCCAGAAAGTTTTCGAAGCGGGCGTGTTTGCCCCGGCGGTCGGCTATCCCACGGTGGCCGAGGGCCAAGCGCGCCTCCGCGCCATCGTCAGCGCGGCGCATAAACGGGATCAGCTGTTGAAAGCGGCGAATATTTTGCAGGAAGTTGCTCGCCCGCTCGGCATTATTTAGCAGGTGACTGCCCGCTAGGTCCTGTGTAAATTAGCCGTACTAGGACGGCAAATCTCCCCGGCACGGGCTACATCGTTGCCTGTATACTATTGAAAATTAACTGCCGTAGAATGGTCGGGCGGGTGCATGTACACTCGCCAGTCCTGAGCCTCGGGGCGCTCGGGGAGTGCTCGCAGGCTGCCCGCAGGTCCAGAGGCCCGCAGGTCCAGAGGAAGGGGGGGCCGCGATGAAGTTAATGAATTCCACTTTTAGGATGATGTTGGTTGTCGCGGCGGCGCTGTTCTTGGCCATTAGTTCGCTTGCCCAGCAAACACCCGCCCCGGCGCCCGTGGTTTCCGGCAATTCCCCGGGAGCGCAAGGGTCCGCCTCGGACGAATCCAAGCCGGACGCCAGGAAGTCCGATGTGGTTTGTCCTCTGAGTGTCGGCACCGCCTTTAACGCCAGACTGCTCGAGTCTGTCGATGCCCGGCGCAACAAGGCTGGCGATAAATTCACGGCGGAGACCACCGAAACGGTGCGCTACGGCCGCAGCGTCATTTTCCCCCGCGGCACCGTTATTGAAGGCCATATAGTGCGCAAGTCCATTTCCACGCACGGGCCGGATCGCGCCGCGCTGTTCCTGCAGTTTGACAAGGCTATCCTCAAGAACGGTCAGGAAGCCGTGATGAACGCCGGCATCCAAGCCATGGCCGTGGGACCGAATTCGCCAGCCCCCATAGAAACAGCTTCTGCAACAGACGATCCGGATGCCGAGGCCGCCGCTCGCTCTGAGAACGCCGTCCACAACGACGTGATCGTCAGTTCTCGCCCCTTGCCGCTCGATACCACTCTGAACGCCGACGGCACCGCCAAGAATATGGTCGCCGTTTCTCATGAGCCGGGCGACGATCGCGCCTCGATGATTCATCCGCCCGCGGTAGAGTTGCCGTTGACGCAAGGCGCATTCACCAAGCACGGGCTCCTCACCTCAGACAGTAAGGGCGCGCTGGGTGCCCCGGACATCCGCATCTACACGCCGTTGTCCGCTGGCTCCGACGGCACGGTGCTAATGTCCGTCAAGAAAAATGTCCACCTGGAACGCGGCACGCGCCTCCTAATCGTAGTGCAACCTCCTCGCGTGGATCCCGCCTCAAACTGATTCCAGCGGCGATCAAAAATCGGAACGAAAACATCGAGCCAGGCGAGCAGACTCAAGTCGCAACTAACACGTTGAGTTCTCGTACCAACGCAGGACTCGCAGAGCGCGCAGTGTATTCCAACGGCTTGCACTGCCGACGCTGGTCTCCATCTCCAATGGAATATGTTCGGGATGAAGTAGGTTGAGCGGCCAGCGCCCGTTCTGGTGGCGGCGCTCAATCACGGTTTCGATGGCGTTACCGACACGGCTGTCGGGTTTGATTCCTGCATTCCGCAGATAATCGAGTCCGCGCAAGACGTCGTAGTGCCAAAACGTCGGGAACGAGAAGCGCAGCCAGCGTTTGTCGATGATTTTTCCAGTTCGAAGCGAGCGGAACATGCGGCGCTCGAGCAGATAGTGTTCGGCCCTCTTGCGGGCCTTCGTAGCGGCCACTGATTTGCGCCCTGCTCGTTCGTATTCGAGCAGTCCTTCGAGCACGCAGATGGTGGTATGGAACGAAGAGCGCCGGCTTTTGGGTGCTTCGCAGTTCCAGCCGCCATCTTCGAGCTGCTCGCCCAGGAGTTGATTGGCCAGCGCGTCGTTCGGCTCTTTGAAATACGAACCGATGCCCAGGATTCTTCCGTTGATGCAGGGCTCCGTCTCGCCGTGAAGGTAAGGTCGGTTGTTGAGCGGCTTAAACACGAGTCCCTTGTCAACGCGGTCGATCATTTGGCGAGCCTCCTCGCTGGCAGGGTCGAGACCGAGATCCTTCAACACCACGAGACTGTAGAGGGTAATAAGGTCCCACTTCGGCCCGCCGCCCCAGTGACCGGCAGGAGATTGGCGCGCGAGAAGTTGCGCTCCCCAGCCTTCAGTTGCGACGCGAGACCGCTCGGCCGCAATCGCCTCGGGGGTTTCACCGGTGAGGTCCCTCATGATCTGCCAACGGATGGCCGAGTCAGAATCGAGGAGCCATTTAATGTGCGCGGGTCGGGGTGCGTAATCGTGTAGACGCATTGGTTGCGGAATCACTTCGGAATCATTCCGATCGTGCCCAGCCACGTTTCCACCAACTGCGGCCATCCCGAAATCGGTAGCTTCGTGCGCCGCAGCCCGAACGCATGCCCGCCCTGCGCATACAAATGCATCTCCACCGGAACCTTGGCGTTCTTCAGCGCGATGTAGTAGACCAGCGACTGGTTTACATTGTCCACGTAGTCATCCTCCGCTTGCAGCAAAAACGTCGGCGGCGTCTGGCGGCTGATATGCATACGGATATCCGGATTCAACTCGAATTTTTTATCGTCAATCCACAGATGCCCGGGATAAAGAGCCACGGCAAAATCCGGGCGGCAGCTTTCTTGGTCGGCCGCATCCACCGCCGGATACAAACGCTTCTCAAAGTGGGTGCTGATGTCTGCCGCCAGGTGCCCGCCTGCCGAAAATCCCAGCACCCCGATCTTGTCCGGATCGATGCGCCACTCCACTGCGTGTAAGCGCACCAGCCCCATCGTCCTTTGCGCATCTTCGAGCGCCGTCGGCGCTTTCGGCTTCATCTGACACTGACACCGCTCATCCCAATGCATTCCCGAATTCGGCACGCGGTACTTCAGCAGCACACAAGTAATCCCCGCGGACGTAAGCCAGTCGCACACCTCTGTCCCTTCCAGATCGATCGCCAGATCCTGATAGCCCCCGCCGGGAAACACCAGCACCGCTACGCCCGTGTTTCTTCCCTCCGGCGAATAGACCGTCATCGTCGGCCGCGTCACGTTTTCCACGCTAAACCCACCGGGCGGTCCAGTCGGGGCGGTTGCCCACCATTGGCTCGTCTCCGGCCCCGCCGCAGTCTGCAGATCCGGCGCCGCTCCCGGCCAGATCGCCACTTGCGTATGTCCCGGCGATGGCTGCCAGACAGGCGTCTGCGCGCGCACACCGCCACACGCAAACACAATACAGACAGCCAAGAGCAAAGGCCTCATCACCATCCCCACAGCTTAATATAGCCCGTCACCGCCGCAAGCCCGCTGTACGGTCACGCGACTTATCGGGACTTAGACTTCGTTCTGAGACCGTGCTAGCTTTACCTTATAAAGCGGAGAACAGAGAGGCCCCATGCGCCCATCCTACGGTTTACTCATCTTGCTTTCAGCCATAAGCGTTACGGCGTATTGCGCCAAAGGCACGGTTTCCGTTAACGCCTCGCTCGCGGGGTCGCTCAGACCCGGGGCGAGCATGCTTCAACCGCGTTCAGGACATACCGCGACGCTTTTGCGAGATGGAAACGTGCTTATCGCCGGAGGCATGCGCCGCAATCAGGATTTTTACAGTTCCGCAGAATTGTATGACCCTGCAACAGGAACGTTTAAATCTACTGGCTCGATGGCGACGGCCCGGGTGGGACACGCGGCAGTCCTGCTCCGCTCAGGCAAGGTGCTCATTGTCGGGGGCTGGGTGAGCCAAGAATGCACCGATTCCGCCGAACTCTACGATCCGGCAACCGGAAAGTTTATGTCAATATCGAAAATGAACAGCAAACGTGGGCAGCCGAGTGCCACGCTGCTTGGCAGTGGTGACGTGCTCATCACCGGCGGTGCGGAACGCAACACGCCAGGAGGGGTTACGTCAGCCGAAATCTTCCGGGCCGTGTCATCAAAATTTGAGCCCGTTGGTCCCATGCACTTCGCCCGCATCTCGCAAACCGCAACTTTGATGAGCGATGGTCGTGTCCTGATTGCGGGCGGACGCGGCGATTCCGTTACCGCCGCCGCCGAGATTTATGATCCAGCAACGGAGCAGTTCACCGTGACTGGCAGTCTGCAAACAGCGCGCTATAAACATTCAGCAGGGCTGCTTTCAGATGGCCGCGTCCTAATCGCCGGGGGCTCGGACGATCGCGACTGGCACGGGAAAATGAACAGCGCGGAAATTTATGATCCCCGGGCCGGAAAGTTTACCGCTGCGGCTCCTTTGAACGACAGCCGCTTCAAGCTTCCTGAGGAAGCGCCGGTACTGGCTTCGGGACAAATACTGATCGCGGGTGGAAGCAGAACGGTGGAAGTCTACGACCCGGCTACGGGACACTTCTTAATAGCCACGGGCCAAATGACGGATGCGCGTCACTTCATGACCGAGACTAAGCTAAATGACGGCACCGTCCTCCTAGCAGGGGGCTATCCCAACAACGATCAAGGCACTTCCAATACGTGGATTTATCACCCCTAGCAAATGCGCAAGCAATCCCGCAATCGTTTGCCACTGCCTGAATAACGCGCTTACCAGGAACTTGCAGTAAAATATCGCCATTGTGACTAAAGAAAACGACGAAAAAATCATAGGATCGTTGGTGCTGGGAATTCTGGCCGGAGCCGCAAGTTTCTTCGCGTCGACTTACATTGTGACTTTGGTCGGTTTGTATTCGGGACGGGTGAAGCCATTCGTCTTTCCGCAGGCTGTGCCCCCTAGACCCATAGAGTCGTGGGAAATCCTCACTGACCTGATTAGCGTAGCTGTCGGTGCTCTCGCATCTATTTTTGTGTTTCGATATTGTTTGAGATCCCGTCGAAGTTAAACGTCCAAGGTCGTACTCGCGGCCACTCGTCCGGTAATGCCACTTACCAGGACTTACGAAAACGATCTACAAAAATAGCGTTCTCGCCTTTCTGCGAAATTGAATCTCCTTAATCGTCACTGGAGCCAACACAATCAAGCCGAACAGAACGAACACAAGACCAGCTTGCCATTCCTCTGGCCACAATCGCCACAAGTAGACCCCTACCGCGCAGACCGCTGCGCCGAGAAGGCATACGATTGACAGGAGAAGGCGCTGCCACCATGAATTCAAAGGAAGTGTGACATCTGACGGAGCCCGTCCTGGAGCAATGAACCAAACTGCAAATTGCTGTCCACGCCAAAGAAATAGGCCTGTGTAGACACAACCGAGAATAGTAAAGCCAGCTCGGAACAGCCAGATTCCAAAAAACACACCGACGAGCGCCAACGCTATTAAGGCCAAGATTTGCCATCGACGGCTGCCGATCATGTAATCCCCTGAAGAGGCGTCGTATCACGGTAAAGCATAAGTCACGTTTGCTTAGCCGTCGCCTGTCCAAAAGTGCAGCGTTTCGATGCGAGCAAGGGATATGGATGCGCTTCAAATGCCCGATTAACGCTGCCAGCTCAAACGGTCGATGCAACACCATCCAGTGCGTTGATTCGACAATGCTTCCGCGGGAGAACCATCTGTTTGACGGTACTCGGTCAAAACCTACCCAGGACAGCGTTCCGGCTGATCTAACCCTAGCGAGCGATTTTGGCTTTTGTTTTCACTGCAAGGCAGGTTCGAGCTTAGTGTTGCATCGACCCATTGAGACCACCGTGCTTACCGGAAACTGACGCACTGTCCGAATTCGCACCCTTTCGCTTTTCACCGCATCTTTTCACCACGCCCGCGCACGCCCTCCCGAACCGCCGCCCATTTCCCGTGCGGTATACTCAACTCCATGCCTTCCGCCCCGAAAAAAATCTTTCTAGTCGACGCCATGGCCCACATTTACCGCGCCTTCTACGCTCCCATGGTGCGCATGAACGCGCCGTCCGGCCTGCCCACGAAGGTCCCCTTCCTCTTCTCCAACATCCTCCGCCGCCTCATCAAAGACTATTCCCCGGACTATATCGCCATCGTCTTCGACACCAAAGCCCCCACCTTCCGCGACAAACTTTTCGAAAAATATAAAGAACACCGTCCACCCATGCCGGATGAGCTTTCGCAACAAATTCCCTACGTCAGAAAACTCTGCGAAGCCCTGCATCTGCCGATTCTCGAACTGGACGGTTATGAAGCTGACGATTTGATCGGCGGTCTCGCGCAACAAGCCGCGAAACTGAAGCTGGATGTGCTGCTAGTCACCAACGACAAAGACATGATGCAGTTGGTCTGCGGCAATGTGCGCGTCTTGCGCACCGGCACTGGCGGCGCCAAGAGCGACGTCATCGTCGACGAAGCCAAAGTCCAGGAACTCCTGGGCGTCACCGCCGCGCAGGTTGTCGACTACATGGCCCTGCTCGGCGACAACATCGACAATATTCCCGGCGCCAAGGGCATCGGCGAAAAGGGCGCTGCCGAACTAATCCAAAAATACGGCACCGTCGAAAACGCCCTCGATCACGCCGGCGAAGTCCCGAACAAACGTTACCGCGAAGCCCTGCAGCAGCAACGCGAACAAGTGCTGATGTCCAAGCAACTGGCGAAAATCGCCACCGAAGTGCCCGTGCAATTGGAACTGGAAAAATTGTCGCGGCGCACGCCTGACGTTGGCGCTCTCTCCGGCCTGTATCGCGAACTGGGTTTTAATTCGCTGCTCCGGGAGCTGGGATCGGAAGCCGTTGCCGCCACCGCGCCAGAGGATGAATCCGCTTCGACAAAAAAAGATTACCAGCAATTCCTGAGCGTCGCGGAGTTTCGCGACTATCTCGCCAGGCTTCCGGCGCAGCAGCCCCTCGCGATCTGGTTCACTTTGGAAACCGGCGACCGGGAATCGGAAGGCTTTGGCACGCGCATTTCTGGAATCGAGGTTTCGTCGAAAGCGGGCGAAGGGCGCGCGGTGTGGATGGACGCAAATGGCGAGCCGCTAAAAGCTCTCACGCCCCTGCTGCAGGATCCCAAACGTCCAAAGATTGTTCACGACGCGAAACTATTCCAGTTGCTGGCCGGCCGCGCGGAAAATTTAATCGACGCCACCCAGATCTACTCATACCTATTGCGCCCCACCACCGGCAACCACAACTTTGCGGATGTGGTCATGCGCCAGTGGAACGTCATGCTCGGTGGCGGCGCGGGCGAGCGAGCCGACTACTTGCAGCGCATCGCGCCCGTTTTGCGCGATGCCGTGCGGCAGCAGGAACTGACCGGCGTTTACAAAGACATCGACCTCCCGCTGGCCTATGTCCTCGCGGAGATGGAACGCGTCGGCGTCGCCGTCGACCCCAAGGCCCTCGCATCGATGTCGGAATCGATGGAAAAAGAAATTCGCCGCCTGGAAAAAGAGATTTGGGAACTGGCTGGCGTGGAATTCAACGTGAACTCGCCGACGCAGCTTGGCGAAGTGTTGTTTGACAAGCTCGGGCTGCAGCCCGCGGTGAAACGAGGCCGTGCCAAGGGGCGCTCGACCGCGGTCGAGATTTTGGCGGAGCTTTCTGCCAAGCATCCCGTGCCGGCAAAAGTGATCGAGTATCGCGAGCTGGCGAAATTGAAATCCACCTACGTTGATTCCCTGCCAAAGCTCATTCATCCCGAAACGCGCCGCTTGCACACCAGCTTTTCGCAGACCAATGCTTCCACTGGAAGATTGAGCTCCTCCGATCCCAACTTGCAGAACATTCCGATTCGGACCGAACTCGGCCGTCAGATTCGCGCGGCCTTCGTGGCGGAAAAGGGGAAAATTCTGCTCTCGGCGGACTATTCGCAGGTCGAGCTCCGCGTCATGGCGCACATTTCGCAGGACGCCGTGCTGCTGGATGCGTTTCGCAATGGCGAGGATATTCACGCGCGAACCGCCCAGGAAGTATTTGGTGTCGGCCCCTTGGCGCAAACTTCCGAGCATCGCCGCGCCGCCAAGGCCATCAACTTCGGCATCATCTATGGATTGTCTGCCTTCGGCCTGGCGCAGCAGATCAACGTCCCACAAAAAGAAGCGGCACAATTTATCGCTGCGTACTTCGCGCGCTATCAGGGCGTGAAAAATTATCTCGACAATGTTCTGATCGAAACGCGCAAAACGGGTGTCGCAAAAACATTGTTCGGCCGCATCCGCCCCATTCCCGAAATCAACTCGCCGCAAGTGCAGCTGCGCAACTTTGCGGAGCGCACCGCGCTGAATTCGCCATTGCAAGGCACCGCCGCGGATTTGATCAAGCTCGCCATGATTCGCATCGACGAGCGCCTGCGCACCGAAAAATTCGACGCGAAAATGATTCTGCAAGTCCACGACGAATTGCTGTTCGAGACTCCGCCAGACGAGCAGGAAGAGCTGGAAACGCTGGTGCGCAAAGAAATGGAAGAGGTCCACAAGCTGGCGGTCCCCCTTGTCGTGGAGATTTGCGCGGGTCCAAACTGGCGCGACCTCGATTAGCATGTTTCACCGCGGTTCGTTCCGCGGCGCAAAATGGGGCGAAACCTACAAACAAGACCCGAGAGACCTCCGCGTCCAACGGTATTTTCCAGCGCCTTGGACGGAGGAGCTGAGATGCATGTGCTACTCTGAACGCTGCGTAATTCGCTCGAGGAGACGCCATGCAGCATTCCGATAAATTCTTGAAAATTACGAAAGACGCGAAGAGCCGCGTAAAAGAAACCAACGTCGCCGATGTAAAGAAGCGGCGTGAAGCCGGCGAGAAATTCCTGCTGGTGGATGTGCGCGAAGAAAGCGAATGGGCCAACGGGCACGTGACGGATGCGATTCACTTGAGCAAAGGAATTATCGAGCGGGACATCGAAAAACTGATTCCCGACGCGAATGCTAGAGTGATTTTGTATTGCGGCGGCGGTTACCGTTCCGCACTCGCCGCCGATAATATCCAGAAAATGGGCTACAGCAACGTGGAATCGATGGACGGCGGATTCGCCGCCTGGCAGCAAGCCGGTTTGCCGACGTCGAAGGACTGAATTGGCGCCAGCGCGGAGCAATATTTCTTTGGCTGCGTAAACCCGATGGAAGACTTGCTGACTCAGCGCTCCGCCTAGCCCACGGCTTTGCATGCGCGGCTGAAAATGGAACGAGCCTCCGGCAAGCGGAAAAGCAGCGTGGCGGCAAAGTAAAGACTGCCATAAATTCCCAAAACTAAAATGGCGGCGGGGATCGGCGAACGCGGGCCGATGGCGCGGTGGACCGCCCACGAAGCGGCCGCGGCGATCAGCGCCGAGGCCCAGAGCTGCGCGAGGAATACCGCGGGCAGGCCGCTGGCACCGATGCGGCGATTGAGTGCGCGGCGCAGCAGAACAAATTCCACCCAGGACGAAATGCCCGCGGAAATGGTGAGTCCGGCGACGCCCCAACGCGGCGGAATGCCGAGCAATCTTGGCAGGGGCAGCGCGAAAAGATATCCCAGAATGGTGGTTAGAATGACGCGGACGATGGCGAAACGCAGCGGCGTCCGCGTGTCGCGCAACGCGTAATAGGTGGAAGCGTAGAGGCGACCGAGCGTGGAAGCGAGCAGGCCGACGGTGGCGCCGGCGAGAATTCCCCAAACATAAATAACGTCGGTTTGCGTGAAGCGGCCGGAACGGTAAATCGCGGCGACGATAACGTCGCCGAGGATTAGGAACGCGACCACCGAGGGCAGCACGAAAAATGCGATCTGCCGCAGCCCGGAATTTAGACGCACGCGGAGAACGGCGGCAACTTCGTGTTCCGCGCCAACCGCGCCGGACATCGCCGGCAATTCCGCGGCGGAAACGGACATGCCGAAGAGGCTCACGGGAAGTGTGTAGAGCGTTTGCGCATAAGCCAGGGCGGCTACGGCGCCGCCGGGAAGCAGGCTGGCGAGAAGCGCGTCGATGAAGGCGCTGATTTGCACCACGCCACGGCTGATGAACACGGGCGCGAAATTGCGAACCACGGTGCGAATATTTTCCGCGCCGAAGTTCAAGGTGAGATGAAAGCCGTGGAGCAAGCCGATGACCACCGGCAACTGCACCGCGACCTGCAGCGCGCTGCCCGCCACCGAACCCCAGGCTAAAATTTGCGCCAGCGGATATTGCGCGTAGCGGCTGCCGAAGATCCACAGCGTAGCGATCATCGCGGCGTTCCAGAGAACCGGCGCGGCGTAGGAGAGAAAAAAGCGGCGATGGCTGTTGAGCACACCGAGACACCACGCGGAAAAAACCAGCAGTCCCGCGCCGGGAAAAAGAATGCGGACGAGTTGAATGGTGAGCTGGCGTTTTTCGCCGTGGAAGCCGGGAGCGATCGCGTCGATCAAATAGGGCGTGGCGAGTACGCCAACCAGCACCAGCAGCGAAGTGGTCAGCGCGAGGAGCGAGGCTACGGCGCCAGCCACGCGGCGGGACTCCGGTTCGTCTTCGCGGGCGAGCAGGCCGGAGTAGACAGGAATGAAGCTGGCGGAGAGAACTCCTTCGCCGAAAAGATTTTGCAGAAAATTGGGGATGCGGAAGGCGGCTTTGAAGGCGTCGGCGGCGTCGGAGTTCCCGAAATAGTGGGCGAAGATGCGGTCGCGGATGAGTCCGGCGATGCGGCTGAGGAAGATGCCCGCGGCGACGAGAAAGGCATGGCGTTTGCCGCCGGCGGCAGGTTTCGCGGCGGGCGGCGTGGTTGCGGAGGTGGTCACTAGAGGAGTGGACGCGGCGTGAGCATAGGGTGAGCAATTCATTACAAGAGTTGCGGGAGGGGAAGTCAACGTGGATTGTGAGTGCTGAAGAGGGAGTTGCGGAAAGTGCACAAAGTGGTCTGACCAGTTGGCGCGATGTTTTGTGCAAGCTATTGAATATAAGACACTTAATGTCATTTTGGGGAGGGTGGCCCCGTGGTGTTTTGCGGAAGTGTTCATTCTACAAGGGTTACACGACACCCTGTTTGTAAGTGCTGCAAATACATGGGTTACAGACGCATTTTTGGCGCAAAACTGTGAAACTCGGAGAAGTCGCTTTGATTCTAAAGGACTTACAAAACGACATGCGCGTTTTTGCGGAGGTGCGGATTCTAAAGGGCTTGCAGGCGGAAAGTGGTAATTCAGATCGATAGGAATGGAGGTTTTTGGCCGAAGGCCAAGGGCTGGGACGACGATGCGAACCGCCGGGTACATGCTGGAGAATACCAAGGCGTTAATCTAATTTCAATAGTACTGTACAGTACTGTACCTGGGACAGGTGTAGGCCAGCAGGGACAGCAACGGGTCAGGCTGTTTTCCTGGTGGCTCGGTGGCTGCTGAGTACCAGAAAAGGCCGCAGGGCTTGCATCAGGGCAAGCAACGCCGAATTTCGCGCCGTCTATATTGCGCGTTGAGCGGATTTCTTCGCGCGGGCGGCACGTTTGGTTTCTTGCCGATCAAAGGTTTGGAGGGACCGCTGTCCGAGCCTTCGCGAATATCTGGGCGGGCGATTTTGGATTTTTGGGGAGCGCGCTGGATTAGGATCGCTTTGCCCGGCGGGGGGAAACTCCGAGCCGCTGGCGCTGGTCGAGGCCCTGGCGAAGCAGAGTTTTGATGACCGCTTGCCTGCTGATGTTGAGATCCCTGGCGGCGTTTTCGAGTTCTTCGAGCATGCTGGCGGTGAAATCGACGTTCACGCGCTGGATGGGTTTGCGCATCGCGCCGGAGTTGCTGAAAAAACGCGAGACATCCTTGCCGCGGTCGGCCATGCGGGCGATGGCTTCGGCGGGCACGGGTTTCTTCTTACGAGTTGTGTTCTTCATAGAGTTTGCGCTCCGCTGAGGTGGCTTTCCATAAGGTCACCAGATGATAGAACTCGCCTTCGGCGTCTTCGCGAATTTCAAAAATTACCGAGTACAGGAGGCCTCGCACCCAACCTATGGCGCGAAGCTGGAGGGGAAAATCTGAACGTTCGTCGCAGTAATAGGGATGATAGAAAATCTCCTGTACCTCCTCGAAGCCAATGCCGCGTTTCGGATTGCGCCGGAGGCTTTTGCTTTTTCGCGCATCGAAATGGAAGCGCACGAGGTATAACTGTTATACCACAGCTGCGTGAGGCATGAAATGGAGAATCGCCACCCAAGTCACAGCGTGGCCCACTACGATGCGCGGATTCAAATGACTCCGATACCGGATACGAGGCCGGAGCGCAGGGAGGCCCACAGCTTTTTCAGGAACGCATAGGACCGAATCGCGTAGAAAACTACGCCTACGGACAGAACTACGCAAATAGTTGCGAAGCCGCGCTTGGGCCAAACGGTGACCTCGCCGATGGACTTGATGGTTTGAGGTACGTTTTTGGCGAGTCTCGATCCGACGAAAACAACGGTTGGAAAAGCGAATCCCAATACGGCTCCCAGAACCAATCCGGCGACAATCGTCTGCCAATTGGCGAGGAAGAATGGCCAACCGCGCTGAGAATGAGATTTTTCCGCCACTGATGGAGGATACCAGCATAGTAAGTGGCTTGGGGGAAGATGGGATGCTGAATGATGTTTGGAGCGAGCCTTCGTTTAGCGCCAGCGTTAAACGAAGGGTTGGGTGAGATTGCGGGCGGATGCAGGGAGTTGTTAACTGAAGTGAAGGGCGCGGGGCGTCCTGGCTTGGCGTGAAGAAGGAGACTCGCGGACAGATTTGGAGAGACATTCATGAATGTGTTGGGGCGGGTGTGCGTGGCGCTTTTGTTGCTGGGCACTGGTAGTAGCGTAGAGGTTCCTGACGAGTACAGAGGGCGGGCGTTCGCGGATGCTACGCATACTGGCGGGGCGCAGAGGATACCTGGGAGGTTAGAGGCGGCGCTTTACGATTTAGGCGGCGAGGGAGTTGCGTATCACGATGTGGACGCGATCAATCATGGCAGCGGGGAGCTGAATCACAAGCCGGAACACTGCGAGGGAGGGGTGGCGGTGGAGTTGTGCCGCTTTCGGGAGAATGAGGGCGTGGACATTTCCTATGTGAAGAAGGGGGCGGACCTGAATCACCCGAACATGGTCGCTCCGGAGTGGCAGCAGTTGTACATCGGATGGACGGAGGATGGGGAGTGGACGAATTATACGGTGGAGGTGACGCGCGCCGGCAGATACAGAATCGTGGCGATGTATTCGCACATCGCGCAGACGGTTACGTTTTCCTTGAATGGCAAGGATGCCGCGGAGTGCAAATTGCCGATTGATCCCAGCACGCAGATTTCCATGAAGGACTATCCGGACTGGATGGTATGGCACGTGTGGAACAAGGCGGAGTGCGGGGAGATTTATTTTCCGCAGGCGGGGCGGCAACTGCTTACGCTGCATTACAGGCAGGGGAATAATTTGGCGTATTTTGATTTTGTGTCCGAAGGGAAAAATTCCACTAGCGCGGGAGAAAAAAGTCAAAAGCCACACCGTTGAGAAACCACAAGAGTGCGGCATGCTGGAGTCGCTCCAGCAATTTACGTCGGGTCCGCCCCGGAAGCGCGATGACGCGTGGGATGTTGAATTGACGGACTATCACTGATAGACCCGGATTGGCACTGATACGGGCAAGGAAGCGAGTAAATACCATGGCGATGAAGAACCCTGTACATCCTGGTGGCGTGGTCCGGCGGACTGCCTTGAGCCGTTAGGGCTGTCCGTGACGGCGGGAGCGAAAGTGCTGGGGGTTACCCGGCAGGCGCTAAATAACGTGGTAAATGGGAAGTCCGGCATCAGCCCGGAGATGGCCATCCGGTTATCAAAGGCCTTTGGCAGCACGGCCGAGACCTGGTTGCGCATGCAACTTGCTTATGATTTAGCGGCGGCGCGCAGGAATGAAAACAAAATCAAGGTTCGGCGGCGGTATGTGGAAGAACTGTATGCATAGAGTCCGTCACAGTTTCCCCGCCCAGTTTGCTAGCGACTTGCGCGCGAGCCACTCGCCACGGAGGAGCAAAGTCTAAGGCCCCACCCTTGAGAAACCGCATGGGTGCAGCAGCCGCCCGGTACGTAGACAAAGGCGGTCGTGGCGTGGGCAGCGTCGTCCGCGGCTGAAGCCGGTAGCTACAAGGGCGGAGGTACTCGCTGGAATTTCGATGGCGCTTGCTATACGCTGACGCCTCATTTCGCCGTCAGGATTGTTGATGCAGCCCGCACAAGCTGACCCATCGCTTTACAACCGCGATCTCGCTCCCATTCCTCCCGAAAAGCGGTCGTGGACAACCTACAACTATGCGTCGCTGTGGGTGGCGATGAGCGTGTGTATTCCGACGTATATGCTGGCCTCGGGACTGATCGCGGGCGGCATGAATTGGCTGCAGGCGGTGGGCACGATTTTTCTTGGCAACCTGATTGTGCTGATCCCAATGCTGCTCAATGCACATGCCGGGGCAAAGTACGGGATTCCGTTTCCGGTTTTCGTACGCGCTTCCTTCGGTGTGCGCGGCGCGAACGTTCCCGCAGTGCTTCGTGCGCTGGTGGCCTGCGGGTGGTTTGGCATTCAATGCTGGATCGGCGGGGCGGCTATTTTCTCGATGCTGCGCATCGTGTGGCCGCGCGCGGCGAGCATTTCCGGAATGGTGTGGATCTGCTTCCTGGCTTTCTGGGCGATCAACATGGCGGTCGTCTGGCGCGGGATCGAAACGATCAAAATTCTCCAAGGCATTGGCGCGCCCTTTATGCTCGGCGTGGGACTTTTGCTGCTTTTCTGGATTACCCGCAAGGCCGGCGGTTTCGGACCGGTGCTGCACACGCCGGGCAAGTTCCGGACGACGACGGAGTTCATCCGCTTTTTCATTCCCGCGCTTACGGGCATGGTGGGCTTTTGGGCGACCGTCGCGCTCAACATTCCGGATTTCACGCGGTACGCCAAATCGCAGCGCGCACAGATGATTGGCCAGGCGCTCGGCTTGCCCACGGCCATGACGCTGTACTCTTTCATCGGCGTGGCGGTTACTTCCGCCTCGGCGATCCTTTTCGGTGAGGCCATCTGGGATCCGGTGGCGCTGTTGAGCCGGTTCAACGAACCGGTGATCGCGTTTATCGCGCTGATCGCATTGCTGCTGGCCACGCTGAATACCAACGTGGCGGCCAATGTGGTCTCTCCCTCCAACGATTTCTCCAACCTGCGGCCAAGCCTCATCTCCTTCCGCATCGGCGGGATCATCACCGGCGTGGTGGGCATCTGCATGATGCCCTGGAAGCTGCTGCAGGATTTCAGTTCGTATATTTTCGGATGGCTGGTCGGCTGTTCCGCATTGCTCGGCCCGATCGCGGGGATCATGATCTGCGATTACTACATCATCCGGCGGCGGCGGCTGGTTCTGGAAGATCTGTACCGCCGTGGCGGCCGGTACGAATACCAATCTGGATTCAATCGCAAAGCCATCCTCGCGCTGGTGAGCGGCATCGCGGTTGCGCTGGTTGGTCTCGCCATTCCCTGGCTGCATTTCCTGTACGACTACGCGTGGTTCGTCGGCTTTTTTATTTCCGGCGCGATTTACCGTGTGCTCATGGCGTCTACATGAGCGGCGGCCTGCTCCGCCCGGAATGACGGCGGAAAAAAGCACGGCCAAGACAAAACTTAAAGATATTGACTGGGGCGTAGTGTGGGCAGCGTCGTCCGCGGCTAAAGGCGGGACCTACACGGGCGGGCAGATTCTGAGGCGTTGGGTGATTGGGTACCGCCGCGTGCTTTTCGCAAGGGCGCGCTCCGGGGCACGGTGGATACTGTGGTCACGGAAGATTTCAGAATACTGAAAGACATGGAATGCTTGTGGGCTTGGGATGAATATGAACAGTAAGCGGGATGAGTTGCGGCTACTGGTGAATTCGCGGCAGCCGATCATTACCGTGGAAACGGCGGAGGAAGAGCGGCTGGAGACGCTGCTGTTTGAGGTGGCGACGGAGATGGATGTTCCGTTGTTTCGGTGGAGTGTGACGAAGGGGTTGTCGCGATATCGCGGCGAGGCGATTTACAACTCGGATGCGCCGGAAGCGGCGTTGACGAATATCGCGTCGGTGGCGGGGGACGGAATCTTTTTGTTGAAGGACTTTGCGCGGTATTGCGAGAACGACAAAGTTTGCCGGAGATTGCGTGAGCTGGCCGGGCAGTTTCGGACGGCGAGACGGTCGATCGTGATTTCGGCGGCGAAAGTGGAGTTGCCGGAGGAGCTATCCGGCGACGTGGCGGAGTGCGCGTTCGCGTTGCCGACGGCGGAGGAATTGGCGGCGGGTGTGAAGGAGGTGATTCAGGAGAGTAGCGGGCGAACGATGATGGCAATGGAGCTGGGTCCGGATGGCACGATGATGCTGGCGCGAAATCTGGTGGGGCTGCCGATGGAGGAGGCGCTGCGAACGTTGCGGATGTGCATTCTGGCGCGGCGAAAATTAGATGAGGGACTATTGGCGGCGGTGCTGGAAGCGAAGCGTCAAGTGCTGCGGAAGGATGGATTGCTGGAGACGGTGAAGCGGGATGCCTCGTTCACGGATGTGGCGGGATTGAAGAAGTTGCGCGAGTGGATAGGGAAACGGAAGAGCGCGATGACGGTGGAAGGGCAGAAGTTTGGGTTGACGGCACCGAAAGGCGTGCTCATTACGGGCGTGCAGGGTTGCGGGAAAAGTCTGGCGGCCAAGGCGATTGCCGGAGAGTGGGGATACGAACTGGCGCGGCTGGATGCGGGAGCGCTATACGACAAATTTGTGGGAGAAAGCGAACGCAAGCTGCACCGGGCGCTGGAACAGGCGCAACAGTTGGCGCCGATGGTGTTATGGATCGATGAGATTGAGAAAGCGTTCGCGTCGGCGGGAGCGAGTGGAGATGCGGATGCGGGGTTATCGCAGAGATTGCTGGCGACGCTGCTGACATGGATGCAGGATCGCGAGGGCGGTGTTTTTCTGGCAGCGACGTCCAATAATATTTCGGCGTTGCCCCCGGAAATGCTGCGGAAGGGGCGATTTGACGAGATTTTCTTTGTGGATTTGCCGGGGCCGGAAACGCGGGCTGGGTTGTTCGCGATCCATTTGAAGAAACGCGGGCGGGATGCTGCGGGGTTTGATTTGGAGAAATTGGCGGCGGCCAGCGACGGGTTTTCCGGAGCAGAGATTGAACAGGCAATTGCGTCGGGATTGTATACGGCGTTTGGATTGAAACGGCAGTTGAGTACGGAGATTTTGCTGGAGGAAATTCGCGGGACGCAGCCGCTGAGCGTTACGCGGGCGGAGGACGTGCAGGGGATACGGGAGTGGGCGCGGAATCGAGCGGTTGGGGCGGATTGAGACGGCTAAATCGCGCGGCGACGGTTCTGCATTTTAGTGCTTTCCGCAGTGAACCCCCAAAAAGTACCGGGTGTGCAATTTTGAACATCGCGGCCGGCGAGAAATTGGCATATTGCTCGCTCGGGAGCTGGCAGATTGCCAGAACCTTCGAGAAGCGATTCGCATACTGCGGCAGAATGACGCCGATGCGTGAATCGACAGGGCCCGGAATCTGTTGCAACTCACTAACGGAGTTCGGCTGGTTCCAAGTTCCACGTAAGAAGAATATTCGACGATACGGTGAAGTCGTGACGGGCGTCACTGCATTTTCAGACGCTCATCCTTCATCGTAACCCTGCACCTCTGGTGCGCCCAGGGAGTGGATCGTGACCATGGCTTTTCCGTCGCTTGGAGGGTCCGCGTATCGGAGATGCGTTTATTTTCGCGTGGCGCTCCTGGCTTTGGCGGTCCTGTACACTGCCGGCGGCGGCCTGGCTCAACAAGCCCCGAAGTCCAAGGGAGGGCCCTCCGTTACAAGCAGTGATCCAGAATTCGATGCTCCCGCCAAGACCCAGGTCCATCAGAAAGCCTACTCGCCGCCGACCGATCCCGCGCTCTACGTCGGAGAAGAGACTTGCAAAACCTGTCATGCGGATATGCCGGCGAAGGGTTTCGTCGAACACTTCGAGTCTTCACCACACTTCGTAACCACGCTCGATTCCAAGAAAGGCCCGGGGTGGCAGGGCTGCGAGGGGTGTCACGGTCCGGGCAAGGCCCACGTCGACGGCGGTGGCGACAAAACGAAGATTTTCAGGTTTGAGAACGCCTCTACCCCAGAAATCAACGCGCGCTGCCTTACCTGCCACGCCGGCGGCGCGCAGCACATGAACGCGATCAACTCCGAGCACACAAGAAATGACGTCAGTTGCACCTCCTGCCACTCGCCGCACCATGGCAAAGAGTCGGATTTCTTGCTCGTAAAATCCCAGCCCGAGCTTTGCTACTCATGCCATCTCCAGCAGAAGGCGCAGTTCGATATGCCGTTCCATCATCGGGTGAATGAAGGGCTGGTGCAGTGCAGCGATTGCCACAACGTGCACGGCACGGTAGGACCCAAGCAGGTGCGCATTTCCTCGACGCAGGATGCGGTTTGCTTCAAATGCCACACGGACAAGCAGGGGCCGTTTGTGTACGAGCATTCGCCGGTCAAGGTCGACGGGTGCCAGGCGTGCCATCTGACGCACGGGGGACCAAATCCCCACATGTTGAAGCTGAGCAACGTCAACCTGCTCTGCCTGCAGTGCCACACGACCTCCAGTTTTAGCAGCGCACCGGGCATGCCTTCGTTTCACAACCAGGCGAGCTTGTTCCAATCGTGCACGCTATGCCACATCCAGATCCATGGTTCCAACTTCAATGCCACCTTCTTCAAATAGGAGTCGTCATGAGTTCTATTTCGGCTAGGGAGAAGGCAGGCAAGCCGGGAATAGCGGTTCCGGATCGAAAGAGAGAGAAGTGATGAAAGGCCGCCCGGGAATTCCCGCGATTCCTGCCCTCATGTTTATCATGGCGCTGTTCCTTACGCCGGCCGCACGCGCTCAGGACGACCCTGAGCAATCGCCGGGAGTTAATTCCGGCGATTACAATATCCATCAGACCATCGAATTCGGCTATCGATCGAGCAACATCAACGGCAACCTAGCCACCTACGACACGTTCGAGAACTTGGGTTCCGGGCTCCGGCTCTTCGATTTCAACTTCCAGATGCGCTCGCTCGACCACAAAGCACCGCTGTTCGACACCCTGACGTTCAGCAACTTTGGATATGGCGGCGATCCCAATGACGTGTCGCGCCTGCGCATCGAAAAGAACAAATGGTACGACTTTCGGCTGCTGTTCCGCCGCGACAAAAACTTTTGGGACTACAACCTCTTGGACAACCCGCTGAACCCGGCGGCATTGAACGCGCCGGGATCTTTGACCACGGGCTGTTACGTGGGTCCGCCGACGGCTGCCTTCCCGCAGGGTGCTCCGGCATATTGCTCGAACCCCGCCGTGGCGCAGGACAATTCGCTTCATGGACTGGATCTCACGCGCCGCATGCAGGACTACGATCTCACGCTGTTTCCGAATTCAGCGGTGCGCTTCCGACTGGGGTATTCCCGCAACCGCGATCAGGGGCCTGGTTCCTTCACCACGGACGGCGGAACGATATCGGCCTTCGATCAGATTTATAGCTACACGACGAACGCCTACCGCGCGGGAATCGACGTCCGGGTTCTGCCGCGAACGACGCTGTCCTTCGACGAGTTTCTCAGTTACTACAAACAGGATAACGTGGTCACGGACAACCCCGCCGTCAATCCGCAGAATTTCGGATTCATCATCGCAAACCCCACGGGATTCGGCACGCCGAACGGGACGCCGGTGGACCTCGGAAACATTTGGACCACGCAAACGACCGCTGAGACTCTCCCCTGCGCGGTTCCCATCGTGACCGGCACCCCGAACACGGCCACCCCCACGTGCAACGGGTTCTTATCCTATAGCCAGGTAGGCAATGCGCGGAACTATATGCCCACGGAACGGTTCCGCTTCCAATCGAACTACTTCCAGAATTTCGAGATGTCCGGCTCGGTGGGCTACAGCACCAGCAACAATGTGATACCGGATTTTCTTGAGTCCGTGAATGGATATACCGCGCGCGCGGGAGCGCAAGAGCGCGGCAGCACCACGAGCGGCCCGGCGGATGCCAAGCGGGTCTCCGCGAATGCGGATTGGTCGGGGGTGTATTCCATCACCGACAAGCTCAGCATCCTGGATTCCTTCCGTTATGACAACTGGCGCATTCCCGGGATGTGGGCGCTGGACGAAACGAATATTTATGGCACCGGATACGCGGGCTTACTGGGCCTGCAGCAGAGCGAAGCGGTCTTCAACTCCACCAACTGCCCGGTAGACTCCAATGCTGTGACTTGCCCGTATCACTTGGCAAGCTCGGCGGCCGATGCGATCACCGGCCTGGCCTCCACGTTTCTGGGTCAGAACCTGAAGTCAAATACCTTGGAGCTGCAATACGACTTTAATCGGCGCTGGCGCGCGCATATCGGCTACCTCTGCACCAGCCGAACCATCGCCCAGTACAGCGACACGAACGACACGGAGTCTATCTATTTTCCCGGCGGTACGCCCGCGAACTCTACCGCGACGAATGATTATCTTGCCGCGCGCGGTAGTTGCGCCTTAGTCGCCGGCGATCTGCCCCTGGGATGCAAGCTCAATGCTGACGGCTCGGTGACGTACATTCCTCCCGCGGCGGCCAGCCCGGTTCGCAGCCTCACGTCCATCAATGAAAATGCACTGCTGTTGGGCTTCGTTGGACGTCCCGTGGATGCCCTGCGAATCACCGGCGATCTGGAGTTCGGTTACAACGACGCCGCCTATACGCGCATCGATCCCCGCCAAGTGCAGTCCTACAAGATCCACGCGAACTACAAACCGCGGCCGTGGGCCACGATAGATGGCGCGGTGGACATTCATGAAAACCGCGACAACGTATACACCGTGAACAACCTGGAGCACGACCGCTCGTTCAGCTTTGCCACGATCTTGGCGGCGAACGCGCGCCTGACCGTTGATTTCGGATACAACTATTGGGACGTCTACACGCAGTCGTTGATCTGTTTTGCTTTCTCCGAGGTTTCCGCAAACCCCGCGCCTCCACCGGCACCGGCCACGGTGACGGCCTCGGCGTTCCCACCGGGTGTACCCATGCTGCCAACGGGGCCGGCGTGCCCGATTGCGGCTGCGACTTCGCCATTAGGCGCCCTTGAGACTTATAGCAGTACGGATCACTTCGCTCACGCCGCCATGGTCTGGAAGCCCTTCAAGCGGGTAACCACGGTCGTGGGATATGGCGCCAGTTTTGTCCGCGGCAACACGATTTTTCTGAACCCCCTCACGCCTTCCGGCACGCTCGATTACAACTACCAGCGGCCGTACGCCTCGATTGCCATCGATGTCGCGCGAGGGTTCACTTACAAAATGGCCTGGAATTATTACGGGTTCAACGAAACGGGAAACACGAACCCATTTGGACTGGCGGCGATACAGTTGCAAGACTTTAACGGCAGCAACGCCACATTCTCGTTCCGGTATTCGTTTTGAGCGGGACGGGGCAATCAGAGAATAAATTTATTTGTTTGGGTGTTTCGATAGCTCATTACGGAAGGCTTACACCGGAGGAAACCATGGATCAAAAACGGAACTGGAACAGAATCTCGTCGCCAGCACTGATCTGCTTGTTCAGCTTGACGTTCTTCGCCGTGCCGGCACGTTCACAAACCGGCGGCGCAGCACTCTTCAAGACGAAGTGCGCCGCGTGCCACGGCGCCGATGGTAAGGGCGACACCGCGGTGGGAAAGGCGGACCAGATTCGAGATCTGGGCTCCGCGGAAGTACAGCAACAAAGCGACGCGGACTTGACTACCATCATTAGCGCTGGAAAAGGCAAGATGCCGGCCTATGGGAAGAGCCTCAAGCCGGATCAGGTGAAGGATCTGGTGGCGTATACACGGTCGCTGGCCAAGAAATAGCGAACACCGCGACAGCTCGCGTGCCATGGGCAACTCCCCGCGATAAGGACTCGAATCGATGCCTTCAGCTACAGCTTCTATTGTCGGCCTGACGCTCTTTAGCGCCGTGCTGATTGGCGTTCTCGTGGCGCGTCCGGGCATCATCACGACACGCGGCGGGAAAATTCTCGCTTTTCTGGTCCTCTTTTTTCTGCCGATCTTTTGCGGAGCGATGGGTATTTCCAGCAAAATGGCGCAATCGGAGACCACGGCGTTCTGCTTGTCCTGCCACACGATGGCGGATTATGGAAAAAGCCTGTACATAGACGATCCCAATCATATTCCCGCGGCCCATTTTCAGAACCATCGCGTGCCGCCGCAGGAAGCCTGTTACACCTGCCACACGGACTACGCGATGTTTGGCACGTTCAAGGTGAAGCTGAATGGCCTGCGCCATGTGTATGTGTATTATTTGGGAACGCCGCCGGCCCCGCAGAACATCAAGCTGTATAAGCCTTTTAATAACCGGGAGTGTCTGCACTGCCATCTGGGCGCGCGATCCTTCGAAGAGGGGGCGGTGCATACGGCCGATCCCGCCACGCTGCCCGCGATCAAAGCGAATAAACTTTCGTGTGTGTCGAGCGGCTGTCACGACGTGGTGCACGACATCGCGCACTTGAAGGAAGCGAAGTTCTGGAAGGAGACGGAATGATGGCAAGCGCGAACCCGCTGGAGAAACGTCTGCAAATTGCCGGAACGATGCTGATCGTCGGGCTGCTGATTGAAGCGGTCTGCTTACTGTCGAAAGCGCCTATCGCGTTCATCGTGTTTGTGGCGGCTGGGGGACTGTTGCTCGGAGTGGGAGTGGCGGTCTATTTGCTGTCGGTAGTCTCGATACCGAAAGATCTCGGGTAAGTGCCTTGCAAAATATGCCGGGCCGCTCGTGCCGTTCGCGACGGCAACCGACCGAGGCAAAGAAAATCGCCTAGAGTGCGGTTTCGTGGCTAAAAGTGGCTGAATAGTCCGATCAAGATGATGATGGGAATTGGTACACCTAGCAAGAGAAGCAAGATGGAACGCATGTTGTAAACCCTCCTAAACGTGTATGGCGTTTTTCAGATGACGTCTACTTTTTAGATCACGATTACGCGATCGCGCTGCTTGCCGCCGATGGTGGCGGCGAAGCTGGCTGAGAAAGCGCCGACCAACAGAGCAAGAAAAGTCCAATACATGGAGTGGGCGAAGGATTTGCGGGCGGCGTCGGCGGCTTGCTGGTCTTGCGCGAAAGCGTCGTCGACACGTCTTTCGGCTACGGGCTCGGTGACACCGGTGCGAGCGGCCACCACGCGTGCAAGATACTCTTTGTCCGCGGAAGGCAAGGCGCCTTGGCGAAGACCGTTGGCGAAGATGAGTGTGACTTCGGCGCGCAGGGCGGCATCGGCGGCATCGGCGGCAGGAGAGGTGGAACGCAGCACAAGATCGACGAAATAGCGCTCGGGGCCGATGGGGGCCGGCGATTGTGCCGTCGCGGAGGCTTCGGCCGCTGCGGCGCGCGCGTGACCAGCCATGGCCGCCGCCGACGACGCGAGAAACGCCGCGGTGACGACGACGGCCACGGCCCAGACCAGAAAGCCATGTGCGGTGTCGCGAAAATAGACTTCGTGCGTGTGGACGTTAGACCCACTTGGTGCGCAGGCGACCTGCGATATAGCCGCCTATCGCTGATGCGATCAGTTCGATCAACACAAACCAGATGATGGCTCCGGCGCCGACGGCGGAAGCGGACGCACCGGTATTGGCCCAGGGTGAGACGGAGGACATGCCGATACCCGTTCCGAGAGCGAGAAGAATGAGCGAGAGCGCGGCGGTCACGAAAGCGCCGGCGATAACCGCGGGCCAGGAGACGCCGGAGGCGTTTGAGTCATTGGGCGCGGCGGAGTCGTAAAGTGCAGGCTGCCGGGCGTCCGCTGAGATTGTGGCTTGTGCCATGTGTAAACCGTCCTCGTTGCACGATTTTCTTTGGCCGTAAGTTGGGGGTCATCGTAGTGGCGTCAGACGCGGGAGGCCATACCGGAAATATTGTAAATGTGGCGACGGAAGGCACGTACGGCCCGAAGGGAAGGAACGCGTGCGGGTGGTCTGGCTCGGGAGGGCGCGCGAAGAAAAATCTTGAGGCGACTTCAGGGCGCCGGCGCGGTAGTCACGCCGACATTTCATCCGGAAGGAATTTGGCTGGGGCGGAAGGATTCGAACCTTCACCGGCCTCATTAACAGTGAGGTGCCCTACCAGTTGGACCACGCCCCAGCAGCGTCGGCGGCCAAGATTGCCAGCACGTCTCAAGGTAGGCTCCGCCGTACGGAGTAGCAGCGAAGGGTTTTATTAAGATAACACGGGGGCGGGAATGGCGCGGAGAAGAAATGTAAAAAATGGCGGTGATTAGTTACGGATGGTGGATGGGAAAGAGGCGAGAGATTGTGGCGGGAGCAGACGCGCGCAAAGAGGGAAATGACGGGGAAAAGAAGCAGGAACGGGAAATAGATGCCACGCGTTGGCGTTTCATTTTGAAATGTTCGAAACGGTCACTCTATTGCTTGAGTATGCAGCGCTCGACGCCCCAATTAGTTTTTGCTGCGTGGTTGCATTCCCGAAAGTTTTGGTGGAAACTATCGCGTCACAGATGATCCGCTTTACTTACTGATCGGATGCCACGGAGGCCGCAGCCGCCGTAATTTCGCAGTGTGTTACGGCGCGGGGGCGGCGAAAAACAAATAGGCTATGCCCCAGCTTTTTCACCGCAGTGCGAACTCCGCCGCCAGGGTCAGCATACTGGCGGCCGTGATCCTTGCAAGTTTGGGATTAACGGTGATCATCGGCGGGGCGCGAACGCCGAATTTTACCAACCAATACCTAGTTCGCGAACAACCGGTGCAATTCAGCCATAAACATCATGCGGGAGACGACGGGATCGATTGCCGTTACTGTCATACCAGCGTGGAAACGTCTTCTTTCGCCGGAATTCCGCCGACCAAGACGTGCATGAATTGCCATTCGGTGCTTTTTAATAACGTGGGATACCTTGCGCCGGTGCGCGAAAGCTACAGCACGGACAAGTCGATCGAATGGGTGAAAGTGCACCGGCTGGCGGACTACGTGTACTTCAACCACAGCATTCACGTGAACAAGGGCATCGGGTGCTCCACGTGCCACGGGCAAGTGAATCAGATGCCGCTGGTTTTTCAGGCGAATACGCTGCAGATGTCGTGGTGCCTCGATTGTCACCGTGACCCGGAGAAAAATCTGCGGGAGAAGAAAGACATTTTCAATATGGATTGGAAGCCGGCCGCGAACCAGGAAGAAAAAGGCAAAATGCTGGCGGCGCAATACAATATCCGGACGGTACGAGATTTGACGAGCTGTTCGACGTGTCACCGTTGAGGTGCACCGGCGAGCGGGCGAGTGCGTGGCACCGAGTGAATGGATGGCATGAGTAAGCGCGAATTTATGGATGAGCACAGTCACAAGCATCACGAGTCGCATGAGCCTGAGGATGGGTTGCGCATACTGAGCGCAACGCACGGCGCTGACGAAGTGGCGCCGGCTCCCATGACGGAACACAAACTGGATCTAGCCGCGGTGCGCGCGAAGTTGCAATCGAAAACCGGGAAGCAGTACTGGCGGTCGCTCGAAGAACTTGCCGAAGATCCGCATTTTGCAGAATTGCTGCAACGGGAATTTCCCCGGCAAGCGCCCTCTGAGTGGGACGAAGGCGTGGACCGGCGCGATTTTCTTAAGTTGATGGCGGCTTCGCTGGCATTTGCAGGATTATCCGGCTGCGGACTGCCGCCGCAAGAGCACATCGTGCCGTATGTGAAACAGCCCGATGGCATGACCTTGGGCAAGCCGCTGTTCTTTGCCACGGTGATGCCGTTTGGCGCGGATGCTATTGGTTTGCTGGTGGAAAGCCACGAAGGGCGCCCAACGAAGATTGAGGGCAATCCCGATCATCCGGCGAGCCTGGGTGGGACGAATGCGTTTGCGCAGGCGTCGATTCTGGATTTGTACGATCCGGACCGCGCGCAGATCACCACAAATTTCGGCGATATGCGCAGTTGGTCGCAATTCCTTGATAGCGCGCAGGCCGCCGCGGCGGCAATCAAAAGCGTCAGCGGCGCAGGATTGCGCATTCTGACCGGGACGATCACTTCGCCGTGCGTAATCGACGAACTACAAGCGCTTCTAAAACTTTATCCACAGGCGAAGTGGCATCAGTGGGAACCGGCGGTGAGCGATGGGGGACGCGAAGGCGCGAAGCTGGCGTTCGGCCGGTATTTGAACACCGTGTATCGCGTGGACAAAGCCGACGTAATTCTGTCGCTGGATTCGGATTTTCTGGCGATGGGTCCGGGCAATGTGCGGTACATGAAAGATTTTTATCGCCGGCGGAAACTGACGGGCCCGACGAGCGAGATGAACCGCTTGTACGCTGTCGAGCCCACGCCAACGGTGACGGGGGCGACGGCGGATCATCGCTTGCCGATGCGGGCGTCGGACGTGGAGATTTTTGCGCGAGCACTGGCTGCGAAATTGGGGCTGGGCGGCGCTGGAGCGGCGGCGCCGGGCACAGAGAAATGGCTGGATGCGGTGGCCGCGGACCTGCAGAAGCATCGTGGGACTTCGCTGGTGGTAGCCGGCGAACAGCAAAGCGCGGAAGTACATGCCTTAGCGCACGCGATGAACGGCGCCCTGGGCAATTCCGGCGTCACCGTATACCAAACGGAGCCCGTCGAAGCGACGCCCGTCAATCATTTACAGTCCATGACCGAGCTTTGCGCGGACATGGACGCAGGCAAAGTGGACACCCTGCTGATTCTGGGTGTAAATCCGATTTATACCGCGCCGCACGATTTCGATTTCACGTCGAAAATCCAGAAAGTGCGCAATACCATCCATGTAAGTTCGCACTTCGATGAAACTTCGGCGTATGCCCAGTGGCACGTTGGGGAATCGCATTTCCTTGAGACTTGGGGTGCTGCCCGGGCGTTCGATGGAACGTTGAGCGTGGTTCAGCCGCTGATTGCGCCGCTGTACTCCACGCATTCGGCGCGCGAAGTGCTCGCTGCGTTTGGCGACAACCCGGGAGTTTCCGATTACGACGCCCTGCGAGATAAGTTGAAGACGGCAAATCCCGGCGTGGATTTCGAGAAATTCTGGCGCAAGACGCTGAATGATGGGGTGGTGGCGAACTCCGCGTTTCCGCCGATCGCCGGCAGCGGCTCGAAATTCAGCGCGGCGAGCTTGCCAGTGGTCAAGACGCTGCCCTCCGATCAACTGGAATTTATTTTCCGACCCGATCCCTCTGTTTATGACGGGCGTTTCGCGAACAATGGCTGGCTGCAGGAATTGCCGAAGCCGGTAACCAAGCTAGTGTGGGACAACGCCGCGCTGGTCAGTTCGAAGACGGCGGAAAATCTGGATTTCACACACAAGACGGCGTCGCGCGGCGGTGAGCACGGGCAGATAATTTCGAACGTGATTGACATATCGCTTTCCAATAGCAAAGTGTCCGCCGCCGCATGGACGCTGCCCGGGCAAGCAGACGGCGTGGTGGTCCTGCCCCTCGGCTACGGGCGCAGCCGCGCCGGTTACACGGGCACGAATAAGGGTTTTAATGCCTACGTCGTGCGCACGTCCAATGCGCTGTTCACCGCGACGGGCGGAACGGTCGAGAAAACCGGCGAGCAATATCCCCTGGCTTGTACTCAGTATCACTTCAACATGGAAGGCCGGCAGATTCTCGTTGCTGGGACGCTGAACGAGTACCAGCAAAATCCGAATTTTGCGCACGAGCACGACGAGAAGCCGCCGTACGACGATTCACTGTACAAGCCTCAGGATTTTCCCTACGCCGGAAAACCCGCGTGGGCCATGTCCATCGATTTGAACAGTTGCAACGGCTGTAATGCCTGCGTAGTGGCCTGCGTATCGGAAAATAATATTCCGGTGGTGGGCAAAGATCAGGTGATGCGCGGCCGCGAAATGCATTGGATCCGCATCGACCGATATTACGAGGCGGAATCCGCCACGAATGATCCTTCCAGCTACAGCGACACGCTGGATAATCCCAAGACCTTTTTCCAGCCCGTGCCCTGCCAACAGTGCGAAAACGCGCCGTGTGAGCAGGTCTGCCCCGTCGGCGCCACGGTGCACAGCTCCGAAGGTTTGAACGACATGGTGTACAACCGCTGCATCGGCACGCGGTATTGTTCTAATAACTGTCCTTATAAAGTACGGCGGTTCAATTTCTTGCGCTTCCAAGACTGGGAAACGCCACAACTGAAATTGTTGCGCAATCCGGAAGTCACGGTGCGCAGCCGCGGAGTCATGGAAAAGTGCACGTATTGCGTGCAGCGCATCAGCAACGCTCGCATCGAAGCCGAAAAACAGAACCGGCCGATCCGCGACGGCGAAATCGTGACCGCGTGCGAGGCGGCTTGCCCGGCGGAAGCGATCATTTTCGGAGACCAGAACGATCCCAACAGCCGGGTATCGAAATTGAAAGCGCAACAGCGTAACTACACGATTTTGGGCGAGCTGAACTCGCGTCCGCGCACCACCTATCTTGCGGCCGTGCGCAATCCTAATCCGGAGATGGACAAGGCATGAGTGACGCGCCGCTGAACCATCCGGAGATTCGGCGCTTGACGCCAGTGCTGGCGCCCGGGCACACGTACGAGTCCGTAACAGAGAAGATCAGCGATGTGGTGCTCACGCGGCCCATAGGGATCGGCTGGCTCGCGGGATTCGCCGTGGCGTTTTCGCTGTTGATGATGCTGACGGTTGCCATCACCTGGCTCATCGCCAAGGGCGTCGGAATCTGGGGTATCAACATCCCGATCGGCTGGGGATTCGCGATCGTCAACTTCGTCTGGTGGATTGGTATCGGTCACGCCGGCACGCTAATTTCGGCGATTCTTTTCCTGTTGAATCAAAAGTGGCGCACGTCCATCAACCGCTTCGCGGAAGCGATGACGCTGTTCGCCGTTGCTTGCGCGGGCCTCTTCCCGTTGATCCACACCGGCCGGCCGTGGATGGCGTATTACATGTTTCCTTATCCTAGCAGCATGGGCATCTGGCCGCAATTTCGCAGTCCGCTGATCTGGGACGTGTTCGCGGTCTCCACCTACGGAACGGTTTCGCTGCTCTTCTGGTTTGTAGGCTTGATTCCAGACCTGGCTACCCTGCGCGACCGCGCACCCCACAAATGGCAGCAGTACATTTTCGGCGGCCTGGCCCTGGGCTGGCGCGGTTCGGCGCGTCACTGGCACCGCTACCAGTCGGCGTATTTGCTTCTCGCCGGGTTAGCGACTCCGCTGGTGCTCTCAGTGCACACGGTCGTGAGCTTCGACTTCTCAGTCGCCATCGTTCCCGGCTGGCACACCACGATTTTTCCTCCGTACTTCGTTGCCGGCGCCATCTACTCCGGTTTCGCCATGGTGCTGACCATCGCCATTCCGTTGCGCGCGGCCTACGGTCTCCAGGATTTCATCACCATGCGGCATCTCGAAAACATGGCCAAGGTAATGCTGGCCACCGGTCTGATCGTGGCCTACGGTTACTTCTTCGAATTTTTCCTTTCGGAATACAGCGGCAACAAGTTCGATGTGTTCCTTGTGCAACAACGGCTGCACGGTCCATACGCACCGTTCTACTACACATTAATCTTGTGCAATATCTTGACCCCGCAACTCCTGTGGTTCCAGAAGGTTCGCAGAAATGTTGCGGCGTTATTCGTATTGTCGCTGGTCATCAACACGGGCATGTGGCTGGAGCGTTTCGTGATCGTGGTCATCAGCCTGACGCGCGATTTTATGCCTTCGGCCTGGGGCCGCTATTCCGCTACGGTCTGGGATTACGCCACCTTCGCGGGCACGCTCGGCCTGTTCACCACGCTGCTGTTCCTGTTTGCCCGGGCGCTGCCGGCGATTTCGATTGCGGAAATGCGTGAACTTGTGGCGCATCAATCCGAGGAACATGAGTGATGGAACAGCGCTCCCAACTTTACGGCGTCCTGGGCGAGTTTGAGAGCGCGCATCAGCTGCTGCACGCGGCGGAGCAAGTGCGCGACGCAGGCTACACCCACATGGATGCCTACGCTCCATATCCTGTGGAAGGCCTCTCGGAGGCCCTGGGCCTGGGCCGCAACAAAGTGCCGTTGCTGACCCTATGCGGCGGGCTCGCCGGCGGTCTCGGCGGATTTGGCTTCGAGTATTGGGTGAACGTCATCAGCTACCCCATGAATATCGCCGGCCGGCCGTTGAATAGTTGGCCCGCGTTCATACCCGTCACGTTCGAGTTGACAGTGCTGGGCGCCGCGCTTTGCGCGGTATTCGGCATGATCGCGCTCAACGGATTGCCGCGCCCCCATCATCCGGTCTTCAACGTACATCGTTTTTTGCGCGCCTCCACCGACCTTTTCTTTATTTGTATCGAAGCCACCGACCCGAAATTCAATTTGCCGGAAACCGTGCGCTTTCTGCAAAGCTTGAACGCGCAGCATGTCACCGAGGTGCAGGATGAAGAGTAGCGCCCGATGGCACGGTGCTCTTCTGCTCGCGGCGGTCGCTTGCGGCGCGCTGGCGCTGAGCGGCTGCGACCGCTTGCGCCAGGACATGGCCACGCAACCCCGATATAATCCGCTCGAACCGTCCGACTTTTTCCGCGACGGGCGTTCCGAGCGCCCGCTACTGGAAAACACCGTGGCGCGGGGCTCACTTGCCGAAGATCAATTCGTAATCGGAAAAGAATCCAACGCCTTTCCTCTTCCCCTGGATCTCGCCTTGCTGGAACGCGGCAAAGAGCGCTACGAAGCCTTCTGCACGCCATGCCATGGTTTGCAGGGTGATGGCAACGGTATGGTGGCCCTGCGTGGCATGAAGCATCCACCCAGCTATCACATCGAACGTTTGCGCCAGTCTCCCAACGGCTATTTTTACGACGTGATCACCAACGGTTTTGGCCAGATGTACGGTTACGCCGCGCAGGTCCCGCCGCGGGATCGCTGGGCCATCGTCGCTTACGTTCGCGCGCTACAGCTCAGCCGCGACGCGCGCGCTTCGGAATTGCCCTCAGACTTGCGTGACCAGCTTTCGTCAGGAGATGCCGCGAAATGACCGCGCCGGAATATCAAGCGCCAGCAAGCGTCAACCGTCTGCAAAACGGCGCCTTTATCGTGGGCGGAATAGCGCTGGTGTTTTCCATTTTTCTCGCGTTGCGGGCGCCGGACGTTTTTTACCGTTCTTACCTGATGAGTTTTCTGTTGGTTCTCGGTTTGGCCTTAGGCTCGCTGGGACTGGTGATGCTGCAGCACCTCACTGGTGGCAATTGGGGAATTATCATTCGACGCCCGCTGGAATCGGCCACGCGCACGTTGCCGTTGCTGTTCATACTTTTTCTCCCCATTTTAATCTTTGGCATGAAGTATCTCTACGGTGCATGGCTGGAGCCCGAGCGCGTAAAAGAGGAACCTCTTTCGAAATTCCAGGTCGGCTGGTTGACGCAGAGCGGCTATCGTATTCGCGCGATAATCTACTTCGCGGTGTGGCTCGTGCTCATGGGCCTTTTCAACTACTGGTCCCGCCAGCAAGACATACATCGCGAAGATCGCGCATTGCGCCGCCGCCTTAAATTGGTTGCCGGCCCCGGAATTATCTTGTACGTCTTCGTCATGAGCTTCGCGGCCATTGATTGGGTCATGTCCATCACCCCGCATTGGGCTTCGACAATCTACGGCTTCCTATTCGTGGCCGGGCAATTGATTTCCTCCATGTCACTAATGATCGCCGTCGTCGTCCTGCTGGCCCGCAGTGGTCCTCTAGCGGGAATTTTGCAAAAACGCCATTTGCGCGACCTCGGCGGTTTGCTTTTCGCCTTCATCATGTTGTGGGCTTATTTTTCGTTTTCGCAATTGCTGATTATCTGGTCCGGAAACCTGCCGGAGGAAATCAGCTTCTATCGCTCGCGGCTCTACGGCAGTTGGGGAGCGGTAGCCATCGTGGTCTTGATCTTCCACTTTTTCGTGCCGTTCTTTCTGTTGCTTTCGAGCGACTTGAAGCGCAACTCGCGGTTGCTGCCGAAAGTAGCCATGTGGATGATCTTCATGCGCCTGGTGGATATTTACTGGCTCACGCAGCCGGAATTTAACCTCACTGCATGGCCCAAGCCGCTGAACCTCGTTACGCCCATCGCGGTGCTGGGCATCTGGCTGGGATATTTTGCGTGGAATTTGAAGCGCGAGCCGTTGTTGCCGTTGGGTGACCCGAAGCTCGCAGGGGCGATTGCCAATCATGAGCACTGAGCATCACGACGCGCTGCATGGCGTCTCGCGCGGCGCTGTGCAGGGGAATAACGGAGAGCCGATCCACGACACCGTGGCCTTCGAGCCGCGCGACGTTCAGGTCCGCACCATCTACTGGTACCTGTTTTCGCTGGCCATCGCCACTATCCTGTCCTTTGCCGTCGCCGGTGTTTTTCAGCGCGTCAGCGAAAAAGTAATCCTGGACTCCGAGCCTCCGCCGTTGCCTATGCGCAAGATGATGACCGAGCAGCAAAAGATGCAGAATATGTATCCTCCGGAGCCGCGCTTGCAAGGCGTCCCGGGACACGAAAGCGATGCGCAATTCGACTGGCGGGAAAAACGCGACGCCGACAACCGGGCCAACGAGCAGTTGCGCTGGATCGACCGGAATTCCGGCATCGTGCAAATTCCCGTCAGCGAAGCCATGAAATTAGTCGTCGCCAATGGCGTTCACGGGATTGGGCTTGCGGCGAAGTCCGCGGATGCTGCCAAGGCCGTGCCCACGAGCGTTGCGGCAACGGAGAATAAGAATTAGCGCCATGCTGATGTCGCGCCCATTGACGCTCATCGCCGCTGCGCTGCTGTTACTCCTGGCAGCCGCGCCGGCAAATGCGCAGGTCGCTCCGGGAAATGTCGGACAGTCCGCATCCGCATTACCGCCGGCTTTGCGAAATGTCGGCTTTGAGCCCACGCTCAACGCGCAGATGCCGCTCGATCTGCCCTTTACTGATGAGAGCGGTCAAACCGTCAAGCTCGCCGACTATTTCCATCACGGCAAGCCCGTGCTCCTGGCTTTCGTCTATTACGGATGCCCCATGCTGTGCAACCAGGTCGAGCAAGGTGTCGTTGGCTCCCTCAAGATGCTGTCGTTCAATCCCGGCCAGGATTATGAAGTGGTCTTCGTCAGCTTCGATCCGCGCGAAGATTCCACCATGGCGGCGCAAAAAAAGTACAGCGCTCTGAGCCACTTCAACCGCCCATCCACCGCCGCCGGCTGGCATTTTCTCACCGGCGCGAAGGAATCCATTGATGCGGCCACGAAGGCCGCGAATTTCCGCTACGACTTTTTTCCAAAGACCAATCTATTTTCTCACGCCAGTGGCATCTTGCTCCTGACGCCGGACGGTAGAATTTCGCGCTACTTCTACGGCGTCGAATATCCCGCCCGCGACGTGCGTCTCGGTCTTGTGGACGCTTCCGCCGGCAAGATCGGCACGCCCATCGATCACGTGCTGCTGTTTTGCTATCAATACGATCCCAGCACCGCAACCTATAGTGCGTCCATCCTGAAAATTGTCCGCTTGGCGGGAGTCTTGACCGTTCTGGGCATCGTCTTCGGCATTCTGGTTTTCCGGCGCCGCGAACTCGCCGCGCCGCAAGGAGCGCATTAAGCCGTGCAGTCGCAACTGCCACTTTATCCGGAGCAGGCCTCCAACTTCGCGCCGCATGTCGACGAGTTGATGATCTTCATCATCGCGATCTGCCTATTTTTCGCCGTGGCCGTCACCGTGGCCATCATCTTCTTCCTCTACAAATTCAAGCGAAAGTCTCCCGGCGAAATTGGTGTGGCGGTGCACGGAGACATGCGCCTGGAGGCGGCCTGGATTGGCGTACCGTTCATCTTGTCGATGGCCATGTTTGCCTGGGGCGCCGTGGTCTACGTGGATTTTCGTCAGGCGCCGCCCGATACCTTGGATATCTACGTCATCGGCAAACAGTGGATGTGGAAACTGCAGCAGCCCAACGGCCAGAAGGAAATCAACGAACTCCACGTCCCCCTCGGCAAAGACGTGCGCTTGATCATGGGTAGCGAAGACGTCATCCACGATTTTTCCATCCCGGCATTTCGCGTGAAAATGGATGTCGTGCCGGGTCATTACAATACGCTGTGGTTCCGGCCTACCAAGATCGGCACGTATCACTTCTATTGTTCGCAGTATTGCGGCACCAACCACGCAATCATGGGCGGCTGGGTCACCGTCATGGAACCGGACGAATACACCGCCTGGCTCGCTGGCACGTCCGACATGAATCCGAATCCCGTGCTTGCGGGCGAAAGACTATTCGCCCAAAGAGCTTGCAGTACATGTCATTTGGCCGACGGCAAGGGCCCGGCGCCTTCGCTAAACGGAGTTTTTGGCGGCCAGGTGCGATTGGCGGACGGTTCGACGGTTACCGCCGACGAAAGCTACATCCGCGAATCCATTTTGACTCCAAACGCCAAAATTGTCGCCGGCTATCAGCCGGTCATGCCCGCGTATCAAGGGCAAATAACCGAGGAGCAGACGCTCGACCTGATTTCCTATGTGAGATCTCTGCAGGCGGAGCCGGTGCCCCCCAAGGGCGCGGGGGTTGTACAAACTGGCGCGGCGGCAGGGACAGTTTCGCAGCCCACGGGAAAGAAATAAGCTATGAGTGCGACCACCACAGCACCTGTCCATACCATGCCGAAAGTGCACTACTTGAACGCCGACTACGGCATCAAGTCGTGGCTCCTGACCACCGATCATAAACGCATCGCTCTCTTGTATCTCGGCGCCGTCACCTTTTTCTTTTTGATCGGCGGCATTTTCGCCACCATGATCCGCATCCACCTGCTCACGCCGGGCGGCTACCTCGTCTCGCCGGAAACCTACAACAAGCTGTTCACGATGCACGGCGTGACCATGGTTTTCTTTTTCCTCATCCCTTCGATTCCCGCCATTCTGGGGAATTTCCTCGTCCCGCTGATGATCGGCGCCAAGGATCTCGCCTTCCCCAAGCTGAATCTCCTCAGCTATTACCTTTACCTAACCGGCGGCGGCTTCGTGCTGTATTCCTTCATCACCGGAGGTCTCGATACCGGTTGGACCTTCTACACTCCCCTGAGCAGCATTTATTCCAACTCTGCGGTTACGCCCGCGGTCATCGGCATTTTCATCAACGGTTTCTCGTCCATCCTCACCGGCCTGAATTTCGTGGTTACCATTCACACCATGCGCGCGCCGGGTATGACTTGGTTCCGTCTGCCCCTTTTCATCTGGGCGCAGTATGCGACCAGCATGATCTTTATTCTCGGTACCCCGGTGATCGCCATCACCCTGCTGCTTCTCGCGCTGGAGCGCGTGTTCCACCTCGGATTCTTTAACCCCGCGCTCGGTGGCGATCCCATACTCTTCCAGCACCTCTTCTGGTTTTACTCTCACCCCGCCGTGTACATCATGATTTTGCCGGCCATGGGCGTGATCACTGAGCTCATCACCACCTTTGCCCGTCGCCCCGTCTTCGGCTACACCTTCATTGCGGGCTCCAGTATCGCCATCGCCGTGATCGGATTTCTCGTCTGGGCTCACCACATGTTTCTCACCGGCGAATCGGTCTATGCCGCGTTGGCCTTTTCCCTGATGAGCTATCTCGTCGCGATTCCCTCCGCGGTCAAGGTCTTTAACTGGACCTCCACGCTCTACAAAGGCTCCATCTCTTACGATACGCCGATGCTCTATGCCCTTGGATTCATCGGCCTTTTCCTCGTCGGCGGTTTGACCGGCTTGTTCCTGGCTTGCCTCGGCCTGGACATCCACCTCCACGACACGTACTTCGTCATCGCCCACTTCCACTACATCATGGTCGGCGGCGCGGTCATGGGTTACATGGGCGGCTTACACTTCTGGTGGCCCAAGATCACCGGTAAAATGTATCCCGAATTTTTGGCCCGCACTGCGGCGGTAATCCTGTTTGTCGGATTCAATCTCACCTTCTTTCCGCAGTTTGTCCTCGGCTATCTCGGCATGCCGCGCCGCTATCACAGCTATCCGCCGGAATTTCAATCGCTCAACGTCATGTCCACTGCCGGAGCTTCGATCCTCGCTCTCGGCTACCTCCTGCCGATGATCTACCTGGCCTGGTCCATCAAATATGGCAAGGTCGCCGGACCGAATCCCTGGCCCGCCACCGGGCTCGAGTGGAGAACCCCGTCGCCACCGCCCACGGAGAATTTCGATGTGACGCCGGTTGTCGATTGGGAGCCGTACGATTTCGAGCACCGCCCAGATTTGCAGCTGGAACCGGGCGTAGCCGGGCTGTTACCTGCGCACGGCGACGATTGAACTTGAGGGTTTTTGTAGCGGCCGGGCTTGCGCTGCCCCAGGAAGGGTCAGGGCGCTCTTAGCCAGCATGCTTTAGCGGCGCTGGCGAGATTTTGTGATGTGGCAGCACGGCGGTTGTCACCGCAGAGAGACGACTTGAGAAGAGGAGCACCGCGTGCACCGCACCGGAGAGCTGTACGGACAGTTCGAAACGCTGGAACAGCAGAAAGACATCGCCACGCTCGGTATGTGGATCTTTCTGGTCACCGAAGTACTGTTTTTCGGCGGCCTGTTCATGACCTACACCATCAACCGCCACGCCTACCCCGCGGCCTTTGGCATAGGCGGCAACACGCTGGATTTGAAACTCGGCGGCGCCAACACCGTAATCCTCATCATGAGCAGCTTGACCATGGCCATGGCCGTCCGGGCCGCGCAACTGGGCAAGAAAAAACAGATCACCGGCTTCTTGATCGCCACGCTGATTTTGGGCGGCGCATTTTTGGGCGTGAAAGCCATCGAGTACAAGCAGAAATTCGATCACCACCTGATTCCCGGAAAAAGTTTCGATTTGCGCTACGTCACGGAACACACCCAGCCCAAAGACGATGCTGAACGTCTCTCGCTGGCCAAAGAAAAAGAAGAGCTCGACCAAGCCTTCGAGAAGGATCCCTATCTCAGTTCCCACGCGCAGCTTTATTTTTCGCTGTACTTCGGAATGACCGGCTTGCACGCGCTGCACATGATCGTCGGCGCGGGCTTGCTGATCTGGCTGATCAAGCAATCGCTCGGTGGGCGCTTCGGCCCGGGTTACAACACTCCCGTGGAAGTCACCGGCTTATATTGGCACTTCGTCGACATCGTCTGGATTTATCTGTTTCCGTTGCTGTATCTAATTGACCGGCATAACTAGGGAGCGAGGGAGAACACCGCGTGTCTGAACATATCGCTTCGCCAAAACTGTACGTCGGAATTTTCCTGGCCCTGATGGTCTGCACCGCAGCTACCGTCGGTGCTGCGTACGTCAAGCTGGGCGCAATGAATATCGTCGTGGCGCTGGCCATAGCCACGCTGAAGGCCACCCTTGTGGTTCTCTTTTTCATGCATGCGAAATACAGCCCCAAGCGCACTCACCTCGTGATCATCTGCGCCATCTTCTGGCTGGGTATCATGCTCGCCCTCACCTTGACCGACTACGAAACCCGCCATGACGTAGGCCGCCAGATCTCCCCGTCCTCCGCCATCGTCCAATCCGCTTAAGCGAGTGCCTTTGCAGGCCGTGGCCTCCAACGCGCCAGTTTGTCCAAGCGTACCGGTCCACCAGGGATTTCTGTTGGCGATCCTTTGCGCACCGATTCCGGGGTGCGATTTGCGCACCGGAATTTATTTTCAGAGCGGCACTCGATGTCCTGTGGAAAACTGCCAAAGGTAGGAAAAGCTAAGATAGGGGAATGGCGAGCCGGCCCAGCCCTCAATCCCCTAAAGGGATCCTCGGCCCGCCTTCCCCACCTCACCATGGTTTGCAACCCCTCGGCCAATCCTAAACTCTTTGTTTGCAGCAGAGTGCCAACTTCTGCCCACGAAAAAAATGCCTCCCTGCCGCGAATTTACTCGTCAGAGAAATCGGGGCTCCACCGGCACCATAGGCAAAGACCATTTCCGCCGTTGCATCCCGGCTGCGTCAAGCATCGATCCAAGGTTTGACCCCGTCGAGCGCATCCTGCTATCGTTGAAGGTTATTCTGGCCGCATTGTCTCTGCTGTGTGCCAGAGCCTCCAGTGGAGGGAGCGCTGCGGACTCATGGGCCTGACGAAACTGGTGGTGCGCGGCGCGCGGCAGCACAATCTCAAGAACATCAGCGTGGAGATTCCGCGCAACACCCTCACGGTCATCACCGGCCTTTCCGGCTCGGGCAAATCCTCGCTGGCCTTCGACACCATTTATGCCGAGGGCCAGCGCCGCTACGTCGAATCGCTCTCCGCCTATGCGCGGCAATTTCTCGATCAGATGGAACGCCCGGAAGTGGACGTCATCGAAGGGCTCTCCCCGGCGATCGCTATCGAGCAGAAAACCACCACACGCTCGCCACGCTCCACCGTTGGCACCATCACGGAGATTTACGATTATCTGCGTGTCGTGTACGCCTCCGTCGGCGTGCCACATTGTCCGAATTGCGGCAAAGCCATCACCCGCCAATCCGCCGAGCAAATCGTGCAGGCCATACTGCACGGGGAACTTTGCCAGCCGGACGACCGCATCATGATTCTCGCGCCGATCGTGCGCGGCAGAAAAGGAGCCTATCGCAAGGAACTCGAAAAGCTCGCGCAGGATGGCTATGTCCGCGTGCGCATCAACGGTGAACTCTATCCGCTCGACGCGCCCCCAGCTCTCGATAAGCGCAAAAATCACAACATCGAGGTGGTCGTGGACCGGCTGCTCGTCAAACAAGGCGTGGCCTCGCGCCTCGAGCAATCCATCACCACCGCGCTGAAACTAGCTGCGGGCCTGGTGACCGTCGCGGTGGTCGGCGGCCGTGAACATGTTTTTTCCGAGAAGCTCGCGTGTCCGGACTGCGGCATTTCCGTGCCGCAACTCGAGCCGCGTTCCTTCAGTTTTAATTCGCCCTATGGCGCTTGCCCCGCGTGCAATGGACTCGGCTCAAAATACGAATTCACTCCGGAAAAGGTGATCGCCGACTGGACGCGCCCGCTATTCGATGGCGGTCTCGGACCCGGCTCCGGCAGTCCGATGCTCAAGCGCACGCTGGAATTGGGCGCCTATGCCCACCAATTCGATCTGGACACGCCGTTCGACAAGCTGCCCGCGCGGGTGCAAAACATGCTGCTGTACGGATACCCTCCGGCCAACGGTAAATCTGCCCCAGAGAACGCTGCAAAACAGATCCGCGGCGCCAAGAACTTCCGTTTTCAAGGCGTTCTGCAATATCTGGAAAATAATTTCGCGGAGTCCGGCTCTGATTCCTACCGCGAGTGGATGACACAATACATGGCCGCCACGCAGTGCACCGCGTGCCACGGCAAACGCCTGCGCCCGGAATCGTTGGCAGTCAAACTTGGCGGATATTCCACTGCGGATTTCACCGCGCTCTCGCTGCAATCCGCGCGCGCCGCAGTGGACAAGATCATCGCGCAGCTCAGCCCCCGCCATAAAGAAATTGCCGGCCGCCCGTTGGAAGAAGTCGCCGAGCGGCTCGATTTTCTTCTCGCCGTGGGCCTGAGCTATCTCAGCCTGGATCGTTCCGCAGCCACGCTTTCCGGCGGTGAAGCGCAGCGCATCCGCCTGGCCACGCAAATCGGTTCACGCCTGCGGGGCGTTTTATACGTTCTCGATGAGCCGTCCATCGGCCTGCACGCGCGCGATAACGACCGCTTGCTCGGTTCGCTCGAACAATTGCGCAATCTCGGCAACACCGTGCTCGTTGTCGAGCACGACGAGGACACCATCCGCCGCGCGGATTTTGTCCTGGACCTCGGCCCCGGCGCCGGCAACGCCGGTGGCTATCTCGTTGCGCAGGGAAAACCGGAGCAAATCTCGGCCACGCCGGGATCGCTCACCGGCCAATATCTTAGCGGCGCCGCGCGCATCGCCGTTCCGGAAAAGCGCCGCAGCCCCAATGGAAAATCCATCCAGATTTTAGGCGCTTCGGCGAACAATTTGCGCGATGTGGACATCACCCTGCCGCTCGGATTGCTCACCGTCGTCACCGGCGTTTCCGGCTCCGGTAAATCCACGTTGGTGAACGATATTTTGTATCGCGCTCTGGCCCAGAAGCTCTACCGCGCCTCGGAAGCTCCGGCGACGCACCGCGAAATTCTTGGCGTGGAAAATATTGACAAGGTCATCGAAATCGATCAGGCGCCCATCGGCCGCACGCCGCGCTCGAACCCCGCCACCTACACCGGCGTTTTCGGGCCCATTCGCGAGCTCTTTTCCATGCTGCCCGAATCTCGTGAACGCGGCTACAAACCCGGCCGCTTCAGCTTCAACGTCAAGGGGGGCCGCTGCGAGGCCTGCCAAGGCGACGGTTTGCGCCGCATCGAAATGAATTTTCTGCCGGACGTTTACGTCACCTGCGAAGTGTGCCGCGGCAAACGCTACAACTCCGAAACTTTGGCCGTACGCTACAAAGGCCATTCCATCAGCGACGTGCTGAATCTCCAGGCCGTCGATGCCCTGAAGTTGCTCGAAAATATTCCGCAGATCCAGCAGAAACTCGCCACTCTCGTGGAAGTTGGCCTGGGATACGTGACTCTCGGACAATCCGCGACCACGCTTTCGGGCGGCGAGGCGCAACGCATCAAGCTGGCGCGTGAGCTTTCCAAGCGTCAAACCGGCCGCACGCTGTACATCCTCGACGAGCCGACCACCGGCCTGCATTTCGACGATGTACGAAAACTTCTCGATGTTCTTCAGAGATTGGTTTCGCTCGGCAACACCGTCCTGATCATCGAGCATCATCTCGATGTCATCAAACAGGCCGATTGGGTCATCGATCTCGGTCCGGAAGGCGGCGAAGGCGGCGGCCGTATCGTTGCGCAAGGTTCGCCGGAACTGATCGCGCGCAGCAAAAAGTCGTACACTGGCCAAGCTTTGCTGCGCGTTTTGAATTTGCCTGGCCACACAAACGGCAACGGTAATACGAATGCGCACTCCGGCGGCCTGGAAAACAAGCCGCAAAATGGGCAAGGCAAGTGAGCCACTTTTTGCTGAGTCAAAGAACCACCCTCGTCATTTCCAAAACGCTTCCGCCTTGCGCAACAAGCATCTTCTCCATAGAGTGAATTGCATATTATGAGCGTCTATTCCATTCAGCCTGTCACGCTAAGTGCGCTTCGCACCTACCCGCTGGCCTCCCGCAAGAGCAAAGTGACGGTGCGCGATTTTGCTGATGCTCCTGCCTCCAACGGCTCGATGACCAAGTTTCTCGATTCCCTTCCCGCGATACTCGCCGGAAACGATTTCCGCGGCGTCGCCGCCGCAATTCACCAGGCCAAACGCCGCCGCAAAGCCATTTTGTGGGGACTCGGGGGTCATGTGATCAAAGTCGGACTCGGCCCGGTACTCAACGATTTGATGCGTCGCGGATTTGTCTCTGGCATCGCCATGAACGGCGCCGCGCTGGTGCACGATTTTGAGATCGCGCTCTCCGGAGGCACTTCCGAAGACGTCGACGCCAGCCTCAAAACTGGTGACTTCGGAATGGCCACCGAAACGGGACTCTTTCTCAATCAAATCGCGGTGAGCGCTTCGTTCCATGCGATTGGTTACGGCGAGGCCGCCGGGAAATTTCTCGCGGCACGCAAACTCCAACCGGAAAATGCCCAGGCTTCGATTCTATTGCAGGCCTTTAAGCGCAAAATCCCTGTGACCGTGCATCTCGCGATCGGCACGGACATTCCGCACATGCATCCCATGGCTGATGGCGCGGCGCTTGGGCTTTGCACGCACCACGATTTCCGCCTCTTTTGCGCGCTGGTTGCCGGGATGGACGGCGGCGGCGCCTATCTCAACTGGGGTTCGGCGGTAATATTGCCGGAAATTTTCCTGAAAGCGATCGCGGTCGCGCGCAACCAGAAAATCCCGCTCGCGCACATTGCCACCGCCAATTTCGACTTCATTCAGCATTACCGGCCGCTGCAAAATGTGGTGAAACGGCCGGTGGCATCGCTGAAGCACAAAGGCGCTTCCTCTTCGCGCGGTTGGGCCATTACTGGCCATCATGAGCTACTGATGCCGCTGCTCGCCGCCGCATTGGCCGCAGGCTGGCCCAAAAAACCGGGGCGCACAAAATGACGGAGCACGCTGATCACGGCATTCCGCCGCTTCAGGATGATTACGCAGTTCCCGCGCCGTCGTGTGAGCGCCCTGCGACGGACGCTGTGACAGACCCGGCGAATTCAGCCCCAACGCCTTTGCAAACAGACCCGTTGCCATCTTCTAGCGATGTCATTTCTTATACGGTGTTTCAGCCCGGCGAACATGCGCAGCCATCCTATGACGCGCTGAAATTGCCTGACGATTTGCGAATCTCCTGGTCGTGGGTTCACCTCGTCTTTTTTTTGCTTTCCAGCCTTGCCAGTTTTATCGTTTTGCCGGTGCTTGTGGCGCTCGGCGTACAGGCCGTCAATCACAAGCCGCAATATCAGTTTCAGGAGCTTGCGAAAAACCCCAGTTTTCTGGTCATCACGCAAGTCCTGTGCTTCGCTGCGATCATTTTCTTTTTATACATGACCTTGGGAGTTCTGCGGGGCGTTTCCTTCTGGAGTACGGTGGGATGGCGCAAACTCAACCTCAGCACCAGCCGCAAAATCTACAGGCCATGGATCTTCCCCCTGATCGGCGGCGGGCTGGCTATTCTTGTCGCCGTCGGCGGATCCCGCGTAAAAGATGCCGAAAACGCGCCTATCGAGCAATTGTTCAAAGATCCCCACGCCGCACTGCTGCTCATGGCCATGGCGGTATTGATTGCGCCGCTGGTGGAAGAGACCGTTTTTCGAGGTTATCTCTATCCGCTTTTTGGCCGGGCGTTTGCGAAGCTGGCGGCGCACTACGGGGCGGATTCGAGGCGCGCGGTTCGCTTCGGCATGATCTGCGGCATTCTCCTCACTGGACTCCTTTTCGGCATGTTACATGGCTGGCAGTTAGGCTGGAATGTGACGCTGGTGAGTTTGTTAACGCTGGTCGGCGTGATTTTCACTCTCGCGCGCGCGATCACGGGATCGGTGCTGGCCAGCTTCTTGATGCACTTGGGCTACAACTCGCTGATCGCGGTAATCACCTTCTTCGCCACCAAGGGTTTTACGGTAGCTCCGCCGGTGCACTGATTTTTTCTTTTTCCCGCGCCACGCGGTAACATTGGAAAGACGCTGTTAGCTGAAAGCCATTGCAAATCGCGAGGATCACGGTCGCATGTATGTAGCGCAACCCATATCGTGGACGGAATCCGGTGTCGTAATTCTCGATCAACGGCGTCTGCCGCTCGAAGAGATTACCTATACCTATACGGATTATCGGGACGTCGCCAAGGCCATCCGGGAAATGGTGATTCGCGGCGCGCCGGCGATCGGCGTCGCCGCCGCTATGGGAGTAGCGCTGGGTGTGCAGCATTCCGCCGCTCAATCGATCGCGGAACTTCGTGCGGAAATGGCAGCGATTTGCGACGTTCTGGGTAAAACGCGGCCCACCGCCGTGGATCTTTTCTGGGCCCTCGGGCGTATGGAACGCAAATTCGCCGCGCTGGAAGCCGCTAACCTCGATCTAAAAGCCATCCGCCGCGAAATGGTGTCAGAAGCGCAACTCGTGCACCTGGAGAAGCGCGCTACTGATGAAGCCATCGGCGGTTTCGGCGCCGGCTTCATGCCGCAAGAAGGCTACGTGATGACGCAGTGCAACGCGGGCGCGTTGGCCACGGCGGGAATCGGCACGGCGCTCGGTGTGATTCGCGTTGCATTCGAGCAAGGCAAGAAACTTCATGTGCTGGTGCCGGAAACCCGCCCCTATCTGCAAGGCGCGCGATTGACCGCATGGGAATTGCTCAAGGGCGGCATTCCGCTGACGCTCATCACTGACAACATGGTGGGACATTTTCTTAAATCGGGTGAGGTCAAGGCCGTCGTCACCGGCGCGGACCGCATCGCCGCCAACGGCGACACCGCCAACAAAATCGGTACCTATCAAATCGCTGTGCTGGCGAAAGAAAACAACGTGCCGTTTTACGTCGCCGCGCCGATTTCTACGTTCGATTTGAGCATTCCAGATGGCGAGCAGATTCCCATTGAAGAGCGTGCCGCCGACGAAGTAACGCATATTCAAGGTTTGCGCATCGCTCCGGATGTGCCCGCAGCGCATCCCGCATTTGACGTCACGCCCGCCCGTTATATCGCAGGCATCATCACCGAACGCGGCGTGGCCCGCGCACCGTACACCGAAGCATTGCGCGAACTGGCTTCCGCTCCGCAGACTGCCGCATCGGTGGCACGTTGATGCACGGCGCGCGGATCAGCGCGCTTCTTGGGTGATTTCCGGCGCCATGCCGGAGTTTTGCGTCGCGTAACCTAACAGCACACCAACTATGGTTCCCGGAATCAAAATCTCCACGTAGTGCGCTTGTTGCAAGTACGCCACCAGGAATGCCAGCGCGAAACCCATCACCGCTCCAAAGATCGAACCGAGCGCGACAGAGCGAACCTTTAGTGCAAATATGCCGGCGGCAATTCCTACGAGTGCGTCCTTGATCATCGAGCCCACGATGATTTGCAGCAGCATGCCGCGCACTTCCGGCGTGAACCAGGATGTTGCTCCATCGATCGCTCCCAGCACGGCCCCAAGCACAAGTCCCACAATGAGCTTTTTCATCGCAGCCTCCGAAACACCGACGGTTTAATTCTGAACGGAGTCAAAAGTGAACGAATTCTGGTGGGAGTCTAACGCAAAATTCTGAACCGCGACAAGCCTTCGATGCTTATCTCTTCGGCGCGCCGTGATCGGACATTGCTCTCATTTCGGGTGCCGAATCCGATCCGCCAGGTTTCGCGCGCGCTGCCGCGCGATATCCACCAGGTGTGCATCGCCCGCAATTTGGTCCATCAGTGGCAGCAGCGTTTGCGGCTCCGGCAGCAACCCGCGCGTGTAATCAGCATCGCATTCGATCAGCGCATCGTTCATGCCCAGCCGGTCGTACTTGATACGGCGCGAGAGTATATCGAAGTGCTCCTGCTGCCTGGCCAGTCCCTCGAAAATCTGGAGCAATTGCGTTGCCGCGAGGTTCAGCGTGTAGTTGAACTTGGTTTCGTGAATCTCGGGGCCGCGCTGCCATCGGAAAGTTTTTTCGCCCAGGCTGGCAATCCTGCGATGCACATCCAAATCCTGCGCCTCGAAATGATTCAGTTGGCCCGCCAAAGCGAACATCTTGGCGCGCAACGCGGCACTCACGGTAAACGGTAAAGACCCGGGATCATCGTCCAGTTGGCGGATTTCGTACGTCGCAGCGTCACTATTTTCGCGGACCACGATCTCGATCAACTCGGGCGTGCTCAATTTAAAGAGGCGGCGAAACGTGATACGCGCATCATCGCCGGCCACAACGCTTCTTTGCGGAGTTTGAGACGCATGCGCAAGGTCGGAAGAAGAAGCAAAAAGGAGAAAGCTGGCCAGAAGGAAAATCGCAAAGGAACCAGGCTGGGTTCGGAGGCTGCGGCGGCTCATTGATGGACTACGATGCTGGGCAAGACGATCCGCGTTGTGCCACTGCCGTGGCGAGGGGTGTGAGTGCCAGCCGCAATTGCTATTGTGCTTGCAGTATTGCACCGCAATTCCGCCGCCCTCGGCGCAGTGTGCGTGGCGGGCAGCGCAAAGCGCGCGCGCGTTTTTTCTGCCTGCAAATGACACAACGCCACAGCCAGAGCATCCGCCGCATCCGCCGGTTCAGGAATTTCTTTCATCTGCAAAAGTGCGCAGACCATCACCTGCATTTGCCGTTTGTCCGCATTGCCGTGTCCGGCCACTGAGGCTTTTACTTCGCGGGGCGAGTAACTGTGGGCCGCAATATTATTCTGCGCCGCCGCCAGCAGCACTACGCCTCGCACTTCCGCCAGGCGCAGCGCGGTGCGCACATTCAACGCGCTGAAAATTCCCTCGATCGCCAGCGCGTGCGGCGCAAATTCCTCGATCAATTTACAAAGCCGCACATGCACATCTTGCAGCGCCGCTCCCCGCGATTCCTTTTGCCGTTTTGCGCCAACGCGCAGCGCACCATAATGCAGCAACCGGCAATTCCGGCCATCGCTTTCGATGACCCCGTAACCGGTGGGTCCGGTCGCAGCGGGATCCACTCCCAGTACGCGAAAAAACGCCGTGGAAGCGGTTCCGCCGCCGGCGCTGATGGTATTGGTTCGCTCGGAATTCACCGACCAAGTCTACGGCGAACATCTTCGCCAAGCTATAGATTTCGCAGTGATCCGACATCAAAACGGAAACCGGCAAAAAGTGAAATGGCCACTGCCGGACTACGCAGGTGGCCATAACCTGATTTTCACAGCTACCGAACGTAGCGGACAAAACCCTCCGCCAGCGAGCGGCCCGTTAGCTAGCCACCGCCGCTTGAATTTCCGCCTCATCGATATCGAAGTTTGCATACACATGCTGCACGTCGTCGTGTTCTTCAAACGCTTCCACCAGCCGCACCATCTGTGTGGCCTGCGAGCCTGTCAGTTTGATGTAGTTCTGGGGAACCATGGCAATCTCCGCGGATTCCGGAATAATGCCAGCCTGTGCCAACGCGTCTTTCACTTTGTCCATCGATTCCGGCGGCGTCACGATGTACCAGCTCGAACCATCATCTTTCATGTCCTCAGCACCTGCTTCGAGCACCAAGTCGAGCATTTTATCCTCGCTCGCCGCTTCTTTCGGTACGCTGATTTCGCCTTTGCGGCTGAACATCCATCCGACCGCGCCGGCTTCCGCCAGGTTTCCCCCGTTCTTGCTCATCAAATGGCGAAATTCGCCGACCACACGGTTACGATTTGTGGTCACCACTTGAATCAGCATGCCCACGCCGCCCGGGCCATAGCCTTCGAACGTCGCTTCTTCGTATTGCTCGCCCTCCAGCTGCCCGGTACCGCGCAGAATGGCGCGTTCCACGTTGTCGTTCGGCATATTCGCGCCCTTGGCGGCCAGAATTGCCGTGCGTAGTCGTGGATTGGAGGTCGGATCCCCGCCCCCGATGCGCGAGGCAATGCTAATTTCGCGGATAATACGGGTGAACACGCGGCCGCGCTTCGCGTCCGTAGCACCCTTCTTATGCTTAATTGTGGCCCATTTTGAATGCCCGGACATAACACATCCTCTTTGTCATGCACTACCGTCCGCCGGTGTACATTGAGAATTTCACGCCAGCCCGTAGCGGCTCGGCCGCGTCATCGAACCCAGGCGTGCTGTGCGGAGACTTACAGGCGAACCGCCGAAAACCCCTGCGGAACTGCTAAAGTTTAGCACAGCCCCCGGAGCCGCGAAACCGAGTATACTTTCGCGGGGCATTTCCTTTGCATACCCTGCATACGCGCGATTTTTTGCTCCGGAGCGTAGCTCTCTTCGCGGATCGCCTCGTGCGCCGCAGTAAAGCTGCGAGGCCGCGATGAATTACCCCCGTCTGCGTGTGCTGGCACTAGCCTCGCACCCCGTGCAATACATGGCGCCTATTTTCCGGCGTATGTCTGCGTGTCCATCGCTAGACTTGCACGTGGTCTATGGCAGTTTGCGCGGCGCGCACGCGGCCGTGGATCCCGACTTTGCCACTACCGTGCAATGGGATGTGCCGCTGCTCGATGGATATCCTTGGTCCCACCTGCCCAGCGGCACTTCTACCCAAGTTTTATCCCGCGTTGGGCATCCCACGCTTTGGAAGTTTATTCGAGACGGTGGTTTCGACGCCGTCCTCAGCTTTACGGGTTACCTTAACCCTTCTTTTTGGATCGCGCTTGCCGCGTCTAAATTTTCCGGCGCCGCATTTTTATTTGGTACGGACAGCGCGTCACTGATCCCCCGTGATGGCCGCAGATGGAAAGCTGGATTTAAAAAATTACTTTGGCCGTACCTGTTCGGCTTGGCGGACCAGATTATCGTGCCGTCGACCAACTCGAAGGAACTGATGCTTTCTCTCGGACTTCCGGAAGAGCGCGTGACACTCACGCCGTATTCCGTGGACAACGACTGGTGGATGCAGCAAGGGGCACAAGTAGACCGCGAAGCGGTGCGCCGTTCGTGGGGCGCCGATCCGGGTGACGTGGTAATCCTTTTCTGCGCCAAGCTCCAGCCATGGAAGAGGCCGCGCGATCTGCTCCGCGCCTTCGCGAAAGCCAAACTCACCAACGCACGCTTGATCATCGCCGGCGACGGCCCGCTGCGTTCGCAACTTGCCTCCGAAACCGAGAAACTGGGTATCGCATCGCGCACGGTCTTTCTAGGATTCGTCAATCAATCGCAACTTCCCGCTGTCTATACCGCCTCGGACGTGATGGTGCTGCCGTCAAACTACGAACCCTTCGCGGTGGTGGTGAATGAAGCCATGTGCTGCGGCTGCCCGGTAATTGCCAGCGACCGCGTGGGAGCCGCACGCGACCTTATCGCGCCCGTCAATCCGAAATTTATTTATCGATGCAGGGATATCGTCGCCCTAGCCGAAATCCTGCGGGAATGCTGCGATCGTCCTGCCGAGCTACAGCGCTTGCGGGGCGCGGTGGTGGCGCACATGTATACGTGGTCGCCCGCCCAGAATATCGCCGCCACGGTTAAAGCCATTCAGATTGCGGTCACCCGCATCGCCGATGACGCGCAACATGGGGGCGACGCCACGTCGGCTTCGCGCAACGCCCCCGCCGCTTCTTCAAAACTGCACGAATGAAGCTCCTGCTCTATTCCCACTTCTTTGCCCCTAGCATCGGCGGCGTGGAGACCCTGGTACTTTCCTTAGCCAGAGGGCTCTCGCAAGTGCGTTCCGCCAATGGCGAGCCGCAGTTTGAAGTCACGCTCATTACGCAAACTCCGGCGCAGGGCTATGACGATCGCTTGCTCCCGTTTCCTGTGATTCGGCAGCCCAGCCGAGCCCAGCTATGGAATGCGATCTGCTGCACGACCGTGCTGCACGTCGCGGGCGCCGCACTGCTTCCCATTTTTTTCGGGCGCCTGGCGCGCAAGCCCGTCGTGGTGGAACATCACGGCTTTCATACCATCTGCCCCAACGGTCAATTGTTGATCGAGCCCGCTGGAACGCCGTGCCCCGGCCACTTCATGGCGGGCCACCACAAAGAGTGTTTGCGCTGCAATTCCGGCAGTGGCTGGCTGGAGTCGCTGAGACTCTGGCTGTTCACTTTTGTTCGCCGCGTTTTATGCAGGGGAGTCGCGTGCAACATCGCTCCCACGGAGTGGCTTGGCAGGTTGATTCAACTTCCCCGTGTGATCCCCATTCCGCACGGGTTCCAAGACCTTCTTGGCCCGCCCGTTCCGGCGCAAGCGGCAGATCCGCCATTCATTGCGTTTATCGGCCGGTTGGTGACCACGAAAGGTGTCGCCACGCTCATCGCGGCGGCGGGAATTTTGCGCCGGGCGCAGAAGCGCTTCAAGGTATTAATCATGGGCGACGGACCGGAACGCGCTGCGCTTGAGACCCTAGTTCAGGCTGAGCAGCTCGGCGGACTGGTGAATTTCACCGGACGAATCAACGCGGACGAACTGCGCGCGGCCTTGGCTGGCGTCTGCATCGTGGTGGTTCCCTCGCTTGGCGGCGAAGTGTTTGGGCTGGTCGTGGCGGAAAATATGTCGCGCGGAATACCGGTAGTGGCGTCGGATTTGGGTGCGTTCGTGGAAGTTCTCGGCAACACCGGACTCACATTCGAAACCGGGAACGCGGAAGCGCTAGCGGTGCAGCTCACGCGTCTGCTGGACGATCCGGCATTGCGCGAGAGTCTCGGGAGGCAAGCGCGTCAGCGCGCCGAGAGTTTTTGCGACATTCATCGCATGCTCGCGGCCCACCAGCGCGTGTACCTCGCGGCTCTTGGTCATACCTAGGCCTTAGACAGCGTTTCCGGGCGGCCTGGCGTCGCGGGTGGCGCAAGCCGGTGCCCGAGTCTCACCATCGGCCTTTCCACCAGATAGTAGCTAAGGGTAGCGCATCCCAATAGCATCGCCCAACGGCCCGGAAAGCCCTGCATCCATCCGAGCGGCCGATAGCCGGGAAAGAATCTGCCAACAAAGAACATCGACTGCCACAAGTACAGACTGTAAGAGATTCTCCCCAGCCAGCGAATCGCCGGCCATTCCAGAATTCGCGCGAAAATCCCGCCGGGAAATAGCAACGTTCCCATCAGCATGAGCGGAATGAGCGCGGACTGCAAAGACAGCGTCAACAGGGGTGCGCGATTCCACGTCAGCAAAGCGAAGAGTACTGCCGCCGGAATAAACCAGAGCCGGCAAATTTTCTTGAGCCACGCGCGACCCTCCGGACGCGCCAGGACAATCGCCAGCATCGCCGGAATCAGCAATGCATCGAGGCGCGTGTCGGTGTGTTGTATGAGAAACATCAACGGCCGCCCCTGCCATTGCAGGCGATAGATTCGCCACGCCGTGACACCTGCAACGAGCGCGCCCAACATAGCCAGGCGCCATCGCTTGGGCACGAACACTAAAATCGAGGGCAAAATCAGGTAAAAATGCTCTTCGAGGGAAAGCGACCAAAAGTGCGCGGTAAACCAGTTGATGTGTGCGCCGGTGACGCTGAAGCGGGTGTAGTTCCGGTAAAAAAAAAGTGCTGCAAACCATTCTTTCGGCAGCACGGGCAAAACGCTCGTAACTCCAAGGATCGCCAGAATCAGCAGGTATAGCAACGCTGCCGGCAGAATGCGACACGCCCGGCGCACATAAAACTTCCCCAGACGGATCGCACCGGCAGCCTGTTCTTCTTCCAGCAAACGTGAACAGATCAGCAGCCCGCTGATCCCGAAAAAAATATCCACGCCCAAAACACCGTGCTCTTGCAGCCAACCCGTGTTGAACGCACCGATGCCGTGAAGGGCATCGTGATAAAAAACGACCATGAAGACGGCTATCGCGCGCCAGCCGTCCAGCGTCGGCAGATACCCCGCGCGTTCTCTCATCGGCAGGTATCTTACTAGAAAGCTCCTTCGCAAACGGATTCGCGCGTAGCTGTTTAGCGGCTACGGTATCATCAAAAAGCCTTCCGTTAATCGTCGCGGTCGGCGATAATCAAAAAATTCGTGCAAAACATCCTCGGCAATTTACGCGCCACGTCCCGTAGCGGCGGCTACCGCCGCAATCCCCTGGTCATTCTGGGTTTTCTGGCGGTTTTCGCCTTTGCCGCTCACGAGCTCGCCGGATACGTTATCAACAACGATATGACCGGCCTGGCTTACGTCGGCCTTACGGTGGTCGTTGGGACTTGCGTCGTGGCCATGCTCAACAACTGGCGCAACGGTCTTTATCTGTTCCTGATTTGGCTTATGTTCGAAGATCTGGCCAGAAAATATCTCGGAAACAACATGGCGATTTATTTCGGTAAAGACTTCCTGGTCGCCGTGGTGTACATCGCATTTTTTATCGCTCTTCGGAAGAGGCAGGCGGAGACTTTCAAGCCTCCTTTTCGGATGCCTCTATTGATGTTGCTGTGGTTTGCCGTAATGCAGATGTTCAACCCTGCTTCCACCAGCATTTTTTTCGGTTTGATGGGTTTTAAGCTCTATTTCTACTACATCCCCTTGATGTTCGTCGGCTATGGGCTAGTGGACACGGAAAAAGAGTTGCGCCGGTTCTTCTTTGTGAGTCTCGGCCTCGCCGCGGTGATCTGCGCGTTGGGCATTGCTCAGGCCATCCTGGGCCATACTTTTCTCAACCCGGAACACCCTGCGGAGGACATCCGCTACCTAAGCCAGCTTTATCGCACGGCGCCGATCTCCGGGGTCGTCATTTACCGTCCCACCTCCGTGTTCGTGAGCGATGGGCGATTTTCCGCCTACCTGGTGCTGGCATTTTTGATTTCCGCCGGCTTCGCTGGATACCTCATTTTGCGCAGCCGCCGTGGCAGGGTGGCTACCTTTTGCGCCTTGGTGATTGTCGCAGGCGCCGTGGCCATGAGTGGTTCGCGTGGAGCCCTTGTTTGGGGACTGTTCGATGCAGTCGTGGTGGCTGCCGCCTTCTTTTGGGGAGCGCCCTGGCGACAGGGCGAAGCCATGCGCATCGTACGTACCGTGCAGCGCGTTATTCTCGGCGTGGGTCTCGCGGTGGTAATTTTGTTTTTCTCGTACCCTGAGGCGTTGTTGTCCCGTTTCGCTTTTTATAATGAAACCTTGGCGCTCGATAGCCCTTCGAGTGAGTTGGTTTTCCGCGCCAGAGACTATCCACTGCAAAACTTTCTGGCCGCATTCCAGTATCCGCGCTGGCCCTACGGTTACGGCCTAGGCACCGCATCGCTGGGCGCCCAGTACGTCGGGCGCATCATGCACGCCGCGCCCATGGGAATCGGCGTCGAAAGCGGCTATGGGGAACTTGTGCTGGAGATGGGAATTGTTGGCTTGATCCTGTGGATCATCATGAGTCTATCCGTCTCTTTCTCTGCGTGGAAGATCGCTAAAAAACTCAAGGGCACGCCCTTGTTTCCCATTGCGTTTATTATTTTCTGGTACGTCTTTCTCGTGCTCGTGCCCTTTACCTACAATGGTCTGAACACCTACGAAAATTTCGTCATGAACGCCTACCTCTGGCTTATGCTCGGCGTGCTGTATCGGCTGCCCACATTGCAGCTCAGCGCGCAAACCGGGAGCAACTCTCCTAGCGCCTCTCGGCTTGGCCAAAGGACGCGTTGAATTGCGTCTCGCCGTCGTTTCGCCGTTCCTCGATCGCCGGCATGGCACCGAACGCGCGCTCTGCGAAGCGGTTGAGCGCCTCGCTCGTGATTATCCCTGCCAGGTGCATCTCTTCGCGCAACGTGTCGAAGATGTCGCTGTTCGGCTTCCGGACGAGCGCGCAACGCCCGCCGCCCGCGTCGTTTGGCATCGCGTTCCGGCCATTCCGGGTCCACATCTGCTGCAGTTCGTATTCTGGTTTTTTCGCAATCACGCCAGGCGTCGCGCGGTCTCCCGCGCCGCCGGCCTGCCTTTTGATTTGGTTTTGTCTCCCGGCATTAACTGCGCGGATGCGGACGTGGTTATCGTGCACGCCCTGTTTCACCGCCTGAAGGAACTTTCCACCAAACCTAACGTCTCAGCTCCTCCATTTCAAAAAGTGCACCAGGCCATTTACTACCGGCTTATGGCCTGGCTCGAGAAAAAAATTTACGAGAATCCCGCGGTGCAGCTCGCTGCCGTATCGCCGCGCACTAAATCGGAGCTGCACCGCTACTTTGCGCGCCAGGACGTGGCCGTAATTCCGAATGCTGTAGACACGGCAATTTTCTCGCCCGCGGCCCGCTTGTTGCGGCGAGAGGAATCCCGCCGCCGCTTCGGCTTTACGGAAAATGACTTCGTGATGCTACTCATCGGCAATGACTGGCGGGTGAAAGGCCTACCCGCCGTTCTTGAGGCGCTGAAGCTGCTCGGCGATCTCCCTCTTCGGCTGTTGGTGGTCGGTACCGACGCCGCGCAACCATTCCGTGAGCTTGCGCGCAGACTCGGCGTTCTGCCGCGGTGTATGTGGCAGCAGCCAACCGCGGATGTGTTGGCCTTCTACGCGGCCGCCGACCTTTATGTTAGTCCCACCATGGAGGACTCCTTTGCGTTTCCCGTAGCGGAAGCGATGGCCTGTGGTCTGCCCGTCATTACATCTATAAACGCTGGTATTTCCGCCTATTTGGAAGATGGTGTGGACGCGTTCGTCCTGGGTGACCACCGAGATTTGCAAATACTGGCGCAACGCATCCGGCAACTCCACGAACAACCCGCGCTCCGTCAAAGCGTGGGCAATGCCGCCGCCCGGAAAGCGCGCGGGTGGACTTGGGAGCGCAACACCGAGCAGATCTGGGGACTCTTGCAAAACGCGCTGCGGAAAACCTAGTTCCGGACAGTGTTTGGTGGGCAAACTCCACGCCTTTGCGGATAGGCCGATGCATTCGCAGGAGACGTGGAATCCTTACATCGTAATTACACGTCCAGCCGGTTAGAGGCAGCAACCGCTCCATACCAGAGACCGGAGTCCTTAATCGTACGTTTCTGATTGCGGAAGTCCACGTAAGTCAGGCCGTACCGCTGCGAGTAGCCGTCAGCCCACTCGAAATTATCGACCAGTGTCCAGGCGTGATAGGCGCGCACTCTCGCGCCGTCAGCGATGGCGCGAGCGAGTTCGGCCAGATGCTGGCGATGAAAGGCGATGCGGCGCGCATCGGGAACGCGTCCGGTCTCATCGGGAGCGTCGAGATAACAGCAGCCATTCTCGCTGATCTCGATGACGGGATTGTTGAACTCACGCGAGATCCTGGTCACCAGGTCATACATGCCCCGTGGCCAGATCTCCAAACCTGCTTCGGTTAGCGGGCCTTCGGTGGGCATCTCCACGTGGATTTGCGTCAAAGGGTCACGGCTCCCGGAGCCGCCTTCTCCCTCCGTTTCGGTGCCGAAATGGCCCGTGGTGCCGGACCGCGAATTAGTACCTCGGGCATCAGACACGACGCGACGCGTGTAGTAATGAAATCCTAGCCAATCCAGCGGCACCTTCATGATTTTGTCGTCGCCCGGCCGAAATCCCATCGCTTCATACGGTGGTTCGCCGACAAAGGCTTTCGGATATTCGCCATGCATCGCAGTATTCAGAAAATAGAGATTGTTCATCGCGTGATAGCGCGCCGCAGCCGCGTGATCCGCTTCACTGTCCGTCTTTGGATAGGCGGGGGCCATTCCGTAAGCGCTTCCCACCGTGGCTTTGGACGATGCCGCCTTGATGGCGCGAAAGGCCTCACCCTGCGCGAGATTGACGGTATGCGCAGCTTTCAGGAATAGTTCGAAGTTAGCCTTGCCAGGGGGAAACACTCCAATCCCGTAGCCATAATAAGTAAAAGTCCAGGGCATGTTGAAAGGAGCCCAAGTCGTAATTCGGTCACCAAGGTGTTTTGCTAGGATACCTGCGAAATCGGCGTAATAAGAGGCCAGATCGCGATTTGGCCAGCCGCCGCGATCTTCCAGCCCCTGCGGAAGATCCCAGTGATAAATGGTGCAGAACGGACGTATCCCCGCTTCGAGCACGGCATCCGTGAGACGGCTGTAATGATCGATGCCCTTTGGATTGACGGGACCCGTGCCTGTGGGTTGAATGCGCGCCCAGGAAGTGGAAAAGCGGTAGCTCTTCTGATTTAGGCGTTTGAGGATGGCGATGTCCTCTTTGTAGCGGTGGTACTGATCGCAAGCAACGTCGGCGGTAGCCGCGCCTTTAATTTTACCGACAGAGTGCGAGAAGCGATCCCAGATGGACTCGCCCTTGCCGTCGGCGTCCCACGCGCCTTCGACTTGATAAGAGGCGGATGCCAAACCCCAAATAAATCCAGCCGGAAAGCGGGCACCGTCGATCTCAGGAGGGGTAACAGCGTCGGATACGTGTTGTCGAGAAAGAAGAGTTTGGCCAGCGAATCCGCGGCTAGCGAGCAATGCACCACCGGCGGCAGTAAACGAATTCTTAACAAAAGCTCGGCGGTCCATCGTATCTAGGCGCAGTGCCAAGCGCGAAGCTACCACCTCTCGTTTGCCTGGTCAAACCGTTCGCCAAAATTTCAGGGTGGACGCAATGCTGTCAGGATCCTGTTGTCAGCGCGAATTCGACGCGCTTGCGGATAGGGTCGATGCGCTCGGCGCGGACGTGGACTGGATCTCCCAGGTGCCAGGAGCGTTGCGGGGCGAGTTTCGCGCCGCGGCCCTTGCGCGTGCCTTGCGATCCGCCAACGACTACGATGGAGTGATCGAATTCGCGGTAGGCGCAACGCGCCCCTGCCGCTTCCTCAAATGCTGCTATCGGCAGCAAACCCTCTACGAAGACTTCGGCCAGTTCCACGAAGCAGCCGTACTTTTGGACAGAGATAATTAGCCCTTCGTATTCCTCGCCCAGATGTTCTTCCATGAATTGCGCGGTTTTCCAGTCCAAGAGTTCGCGTTCGGCGGCTGCGGCGCGGCGTTCAGCTTCGGAGGTTTCCGTGGCAATTTCGCGGAGTTGGATTTCGGAGTAGCGCACGGCTTCGCTGCCGAGCGGCGGTGCCGGAATTTTTTCCGGGGCGGCACGGGGGGCCAGATTCTGGACTGGAGTTTGAGATAACCTACCAGTTCGCGGATGAGCCGAGCTTTGAGTTGATGCGTGGGCGGCGCTCCGCCCCGGCGCGCGAGACTCAGGGTTGTCCAGCGCCCATTTCAAAATCCTGTGGATAATCAGGTCCGGATACCGGCGGATGGGCGAGGTGAAATGGGTATATTCGTCGAAGCCTAGCGCGAAATGTCCTAGCGGCTCCGCGGCGTAGCGGGCTTGCTTCAGTGAACGCAGCATCAAGTAGCTGAGGATGCGCTCTTCGGGCTTTCCGGCGATTTTTTTTACCAGGCGCTGGTAGTGTTGCGGTGTGATGGCGACTTCAGCGCCGGCGAGACTAACCTTCATTTCGCGTTCCCGGCCATGTCCACCGCGATCGCTTTTCCCGGAATGCGTGCGCCCCGTCTTTGCGGGTGCCGGGACGCTTCCGTGACGAACCTTAATTTCTTTGCGATGCAAATCTTCCACACCCAGCGAATAGCCAAAGGCCCGCGCCAGTTCCTCAAATTCCAGAACCTTTCGCGCGTCGGGCTTTTCGTGAACGCGATGCAACGCGGGAATGGCGCGTTGTAATAGATACGAGTCCACCACGCGGTTCGCGGTAAGCATGAACTCCTCGATCAGGCGGTTGGCGATATTGCGTTCGCTGCGGTCTATGCTGGTCATGCGTTGCTGCTCGTCGAAAGCGATCACGCGTTCGGGAAGATCGAAATCGATGGACCCGTGCTCGTTGCGGCGCGCATTCAGCAGCAGGGCCAACTCCTTCATATCGCGAAAACGTTGCACCAGCGCGCTGTATCGCGCACTTATCTCTGCATCGCCCTCGAGAACTTTGTTTACGTTGGTGTAGGTCATGCGCTCGGCCGAACGGATCACGCCGTTCGTGAGGCGGGAGCTGCGTATATTTCCGGCGCTATCAAGTTCGATCAGCGCGCTCATCACCAGGCGGTCTTCCTGCGGTTTTAGCGAGCAAATCCCGTTCGAGAGAGCTTCCGGGAGCATCGGCACGGCACGATCTGGAAAATAGACGGAAGTGCCGCGCAGGCGCGCCTCCTGATCGAGCGCGCTGCCGCTGCGGACATAATGTGCAACATCGGCGATATGGACTTGCAGGTGCCAGCCGCCGTCTTCGCGGCGTTCGACGTAAACCGCGTCGTCGAAGTCTCGCGCCGTTTCGCCATCAATGGTAACGATCGGCAAGCGGCGAAAATCCTCCCGCTCTCGCAACTCTTGTTCGGCGGGAAGTTGTGCACGATGATCGGCTTCTGCCAAAACGGCGCGAGAAAATTCGTGCGGCAGATGATGCTTGCGAATAATGATCTCGGTGTCGACGCCCAGTTCCCCGGGGCGGCCGAGAATTTCCAGCACGCGGCCGCTCGGCGCGGTACCCGCGCGCGGAAAGCGAAGGATCTCAATGTTCACGACCGCGCCATCGAGTTCGTCAAGGCGAGGAATTCGCTTGCCGCGGTTGCGTAAATCCTTTGGATCGCCCAGTTGTAATTTTTCTCGCAGCGCGGGCGTGAGCTCTTCGCCAAAAGGAATCTCGACTTCGTGTTGCAGCCGCGTGTCGTAAGGCAGGACGATGTTGAAGCGCGGGCCGTAACGAAAAAGTCCGACGACGCTCGGATGCGCGCGTTCCAGCACGCGAATGATCCGGCCTTCGGCGCGGTGCCGGTCGGAAAATCCGGTGCGCCTTTGAATTTTTGCTACCACGTGATCGCCATGCATGGCGTCTTCGATGGCCAGCCGCGGAATAAACACGTCGCCGTCAAGTTCGGGAACAGGTTTATCAGGGACGACAAAACCGTAGCCATCGTGATGCAGCACAAGGCGGCCGCGGACCTCGTCTCGACCGAGGTTTTCTCTAGAGCCAGCAGCGACTTTGTGGTCGGCGTGGGCGATAGCCACCCGGGTATCCGCCTCTCGCGGAGCTTCCCGATGCCCTTCTCGCCGCGAGCTGTGGCCGGCCTTCCGGTCGCCCAGCCGATACCGCCCGCCCGGAACTTCGTCGATGGCGCCCCTCTTTTTTAGCTTCCCGAGCATTTTGAACAGGCTGCGCTGGTCAGGCTTTCTAAGGTGAAGGGCGCGCGAAATCTCGCCTGCGCTCGCCGGATCAGCGTTAACTTGCAGAAAACGAAGGATATCGTCGGGATTGAGGTGAGAAGGTCTGGGCATCAGTCGGCACGCAAACGAACGAAAGAGACTCTTCACCGTGATTCTAGACATTTTTTTGTCGTTCTGCGGGAACTTTTTTCGGTTTTGCCGGGTTGTATGACCAGGCCAACACACGACCGGCAGGTCGCCCTCCGTCAGACTTGCCGGTACCCCTAAAAGGGGGAACATGGGAGAGCGCGGGACGACCTGGCCCGCCTCTCCCTTCTTTTTTGCTCTTTGCTAGACGGAACCGGCTAGACTGAACCCGCGCTCCTTACTGCATGATACCAACGCTATGAAACTCACCGCGGCACAGCAGCGAATGCTGGACGCGATTTGTGACACGTTCGCGCCTGCCAATGACGGGTGGCCATCGGCGCGCGAACTGGGCGTCGCGCAGGCGATTGCCGAAGTGCTTCCCGATCCCAAGGTCACTGGTCGCAGCGAGCCGCTGTTGCAATTACTGGACATTTGGGATTCGCGGGTGCACAGCCTCTTCACCATCCAGCGAATTGCGCCGTTTTCGTCGCTGCCGGCCGAAGCGCGCATTCGTATGCTGCTGACCTGGGCGGACAGCGCGCTGCGGCAGCGACGCGCAGCGTTCCAGGCGCTGCGCAAGGCCGTCGGGTTTCTATATGTCATGCTGCCCGGCACGCACGGTGCCGCTAGTCCAGTGTGGTCAAAAATTCAGTACCCGGGACCACTGGGCGTGCAAAAACCGAATACTACGCCGCCGTTGCGCGTGACTATTCCCAACCGCGACGTGGACCTCAACGCGGACGTCTGCGTGATCGGCTCCGGTGCGGGTGGTGGAACCGCGGCGGCGGTGCTCGCGCAGGCTGGTAAAGACGTCGTTGTTCTGGAGGCGGGCGAATATTACGACGACGCCGATTTTGACGGCTCGGAACTCAAAGGTTTTTACAATCTGTATTTGGAACGCGGGTTTGCCTCGACTGCCGATCGCAGCGTGGGTTTACTGGCGGGCGCTTGCGTGGGCGGCGGCACCGTGGTGAATTACTGCACCTCATTCCGCACCCCGGACGAGGTCCGCCACGAATGGGCCGCGGCGGGGGTACCGTGGTTCACGGGGGATGAATACACGAAGAGCCTGGACGCCGTGTGCGCGCGGCTGCACGTGAACCTCGAGCACAATCGCGTTTCGGCCCGGGAAGCCGTGCTGGATCGCGGATTGCGCGCCCTCGGCTGGCATGTCGATGCCATGCCGCGTAATGTGACGGGCTGCGACCAGGGAAAAGTTTGCGGCTACTGCGGATTGGGTTGCGCGATTGGCGCGAAACAATCGACGGCAAAAACCTGGCTCGTGGATGCGCAGTCTCACGGGGCGCGCATTTTTGCCAGCACGCGCGCCACGCGCCTGCGCATCCAGGCCGGCGCGGTCAGCGGCGTCGATGCGCTCACCCAAAATGCGCATCGCGTCACCGTCCGCTGCAAGGCTGTGGTCGTGGCTTGCGGAGCCATTCATACCGCGGGGCTCTTGTTGGGCTCCGGTCTGCGCAACGACCATCTCGGAAAGCATCTACACCTGCACCCCGTCTCGAACGTGTGCGGCGTTTTCGACGAAGAAATTCGCCCGTGGGAAGGGACGATGCAGGCGATCTATTCCGATGAGCATCGACGTATGGTCGGCAACTACGGTGTCAAGTATGAAACCACAGCCTTGCAGCCGGTAATCGCCGCGGCAGTTCTGCCCTGGCGCGAGCCTCGGCAATATCGCGCACTGCTCGAAAAACTCTCCCACACGTCGGCGATCGGTGTCCTTTTGCGAGACCGTGATGGTGGGCGCGTCACCGTGGATCGCTCCGGAGCGCCATTGGCACACTATGCGTTATCAAAATTCGATGGCGCACACCTGCGCAGCGGATTCATCGGCGCGGCGCGTATTTTGGAAGCGGCGGGCGCGCGGCTGATTTACTCGCCGCACGCAGGATTTTGCTCCTATCAGCCCGGGGTGCACGGCTCGCTGGAGACTTTCACCCGGGCGATGGACGCGGCGGGATGGCGCTCGGGGCAAGTCTCACTGTTTTCATTCCACATCATGGGGACGGCGCGGCTTGGCAGTTCACCGCGTACCTCGGCTACAAATCCTGAGGGTGAAAGCTGGGAAGCGCGCAACTTGTACGTGATGGATGGAGCGTCTTTCCCCTCGGCATCGGGCGTCAATCCCATGATTTCAATCGCCGCGATAGCCCACCGCAACGCCCAGGCGCTAGCGGCTCGGTTATAGGCGTACTGTAACGCATAGGCGGCAGCCGATGATGAAATGTGGCACATTCCCGCACTACTCGCCTGCGGAATGTAATAAAATTCCCTCCCCGGCTGTGTAGGTGCGTAGGTCCCTCGCGCCTTATGCCGCGAAGCCTGCGTTTTCATACCTCCCAGATGGCCATCTCGGAACCAGGCGAGACGGGAATGCTTTTGTTTTGAAAGAGGAAGCACTCTTGGGACGGCGCATAAAACTCCCGGCGTGGCCTGTGGCGCCAAGCCGCGGCTTCAGTCTGACAGAAATGGTCGTAACCGTGGCCGTGATGCTAGTGCTGGCGGCCATTGCCATTCCTTCGCTGACGCGCGTTTTTGCGATTTATCAGTTGAACGACTGCGCCTCCCGAGTGGCGGGCATTTTGAAGTTTACGCGCTACGAAGCTATCCGGGTAAACAAACAGGTGAGCGCGCGAACCCTGGCGACGGGAGCCAACTGGACGGTCTTTGCGGACACCAATGGCAACGGTATCGCCGATCCCACCGAGACACAAGACGTGGTCATTCCTCCGCTGGGGCTGGTCCCGGCAGCGGGGTTGCCCGATCCTAGCCCCATCGCCAATTCGCTCGGCAACGCCGGATTGGTGTTGACGGTGTTATCCGGGGTGAACGCGAGCGTAGCGTTTGATTCACGCGGCGCGGTGTTGAGCGGAAACGGCACGAACGTATACGTCTTGTACGTGGGCAATTTAACGGACAGTACCGTTGGTTATCGCGCCGTGGTGCTGCTACCGTCGGGCATGGTGCAGATTTGGTCGTCTTCCACGGGAACGTGGCAACAAGTGAGTTAAACATTGCAGCGATGAGCCGAGCAGATCAAACCCGGTCATTCTCGCCCACTGCGCGCGGGCGATTCCAAGCAGGCTTCAGCTTGCTGGAGATGGTCTTCGCCACCACGGTGCTGCTGGTGGGACTGATTGGCGTGGCGCAATTGGTCCCGGCTTCGCTGCTGCTGAACCAATCGAACCGCGCGAATTCGTCATCGGTTGTGGTGGTGCAGCGCGTGATGGACGAAATGGTGCATCAGCCGCTGACAAGCGTTGGCTTCCTGGATTCGCAAAATAATTTTTACCAGTTAGGCGATCCAACACAGAACGGACAGTTGGTCGGCAGCCCAGTGGTGATGGCGAACAACCTGCCGCTCATCGATTTTTCTCAAAATGTAGTGCCGGGATATAGCCTGACGTACACGGACGTAAATGATCCAACCGGGGCGACTTGGGACTTGCGTTGGGCGGTGATTACCACAACCTTCAATGGGCCGACGACAATTATGAACAAGCGCTTTATCGTGGGCGCTCGGCAAATCTCGGGTCCCGGATTCGTTCTGCCGGTGACACTGGATAGTTTGGTGTCCAAATGAGCGGGGTCCGAATGAGTGAAGCCTGGAGAGCCAATCTCCGAGATTCGGCTGCCATTCGTGGGTGCCGCGCATCGGGATTTACGCTCACCGAGATGTTGATCTCAATGGCCATATTCTTGGTGATTTGTGGGTCGGCATTTACCTTGTTGGGCCTTTCGCAGCAGCGTTACCAGGCGGAATCGCAGACACTCAATTCATTTCAAGATGCGCGTTTGGCAATGGATCAGATCGTGCGCGACGTGAGCGATGCAGGGTTTCCACCACCAAACCAGTTTGAATTTCCTCCGGCCAATAATGGGGCCGCTAATGTCGCCGTCACCCCGTTCGCGTGGAGCCCCGGCTATCTCACGAATACTCCTTGTGCGATCGGGACCTGCTCCACGCCAGGGCCCTACGGCATATTTATCGAAACCAATCCCACCCCGCAAGTTCCGGGCAGTTCGGTGGAATACATTCGCTACAAACTCCTGGATAGCAACCCAACTATATTGGGTCGCGGGGTGTTCCAAAAGTCCGGTGCCGATCCGTACAGCACCATTCCCGACAGCATGCTGACGCCGTTCGTGTTGAACGTAATGAACCAAGCGTCCCCGGCCCAAATTGCGCAGATCAATGCGGCATATCCAAACATGTTTCCGGGTGGCAACCAGGTTCCATTGTTTACCTACCTGTGCGATTCATCCACCGGACCGCAGAATTGCGCGAATCTGGGGCTGTTGAATGGTGGTACGCCGGCGAATATTCGCAGCGTGCTGGTCACCTTAATTGTGGAGACGCCGACGCCGGACCCCCAGACCGGCCAGATACGCGTCATTGAGTTAACCGGGGAAGCCAGCCGCATTAACTCATTTCCGTGATTCGCTTGGCTGAGTGATCGCCAGATGGTATTTCTGCACGGCGCAGGGCGATTCGTTATCCACAGAGATGTTTTGCAGACAGATGTTCCGGAGAAGATGACGCGTTTGAGAATCCGTAGGAAAAACCGGCGAGTTACGGCGGAAGCGGGCGTGGCGCTGCTGGTCTCGCTCTTCGCGCTGATGCTGATTTGCGTTGTGGGTATTGCGCTCATCATGGCCTCCGGTACGGACACCGCGCTAACGGGGAATTATCGCTCTTCGACCAGCGTGTACTACGCCGCCCTGGCCGGACTGGAAGAGGCTCGGGGGCGACTGCTGACGAAGGCGCCAAATAACAGCGGCTTGGATATCGCTTTGGGACTGCCGCCCGGAACCTTGCCCGGTATCGGGCCAGCTTCGGCACAGGTCTGGTACATCGTCAACCCGCTGCCCGGCGAAACTGTCACGCCTTGGGACACGAGTCCAGCATCTCTATATCCGGATAACGAGTTTGCGCAGGAGTTTCCGGGAATAACAGCGAACGTTCAGCAGCCCATCAACTCTATTTCATCGCAGCAAAACTCCATGTACACGATGTACAAGTGGGTGCGCATCAACGCCATTACCGCTACCTCAGAGGCCAACATCGGCGTCACCGTGAACCAAGGGGGACCACAGAACTCGGCGCTCCTTTACGCAGGGGGTCACCTTTTCAACGATCCAGCGGCGGCGGGTCCGGAAGCGGTGCAGGCCGTAGAGATTACTTCGCTCGCGGCGATGCAAATGCCGAATGGCACGTTGAGTCAAAGAATGTTGCAATACGTGGTGGCGCCCACGACATTCTTCAACGTCCCGAATGCTCCGAACCCCCCTAATATCCCCTTTCCTGCAGCGCTGACGCTCGACGGAGTTAACGTTGTTTTCAACGGGCCGCCGAACCAGCTTGCTGTTAACGGAACGGATTTGGTGAACCTTGGGGCCTGCGCGCACGGAAATTCGCTGCTGCCCGGAATTGGTTACACGAATGGTCCGATGGCGAACAGCAGTAATATGAGCGGGTCGGTCTTGCCGGCTGCGGATGTCACTGCATCCCCGGTGTTGCCATCCACCTGGCTGACGCCCGGCGGCCTCGACAGTGTTGCGCAAACCGTGACGCAGAACGCCGACGTCTCATTCAGCGGCAATACGGATGGCTCGGTTTTCCCGCCCCAGATGGGGATGGCAAATCCAATGGCCATTGCGGTCGACGGCAATCTGGACCTGAGTACCTGGTCCAATACCGGCTACGGCGTGCTTTTAGTGACGGGAACGCTGTTTCTCAATTCCAACGCCAATTGGAACGGCGTGGTGCTGGTGATCGGCCAGGGCCAGGTGATGGCGAATGCCGGATCGGGGCTGATGAACGGGGCGGTCTTTCTGGCTCAGACGCGCACCGTACCCGACGCACCGTTGCTGCCGCAATTGGGGGCGGCTTCGTGGACCCAAGTGGCCGCCGGCCAAGGAATTAATTACAGTAGTTGCTGGATCAACTTCGTGCAGACGCCGTACAGTTTCAAGGTGCTTTCCTTCCGCGAAATTCCGCTCTCCTAACCCGCTTCTATTGGCATAATCGGCTGGCTCACAATGCAGAGCATCACGCCTCGCGGTATAATGGTGAGATGCCAAGTAGCCAGGGAACTGCGCAGATGCACGGAACTACCGTCTTGTGCGTGCGGAAAGAAAATAAAGTGGTGTTGATTGCCGACGGCCAAGTGACCATGGGCGATCACGTCATGAAGCATACGGCGCGCAAGACGCGGCGGCTGTACAACGATAAGGTGGTGGCCGGATTTGCCGGATCGACGGCCGACGCGATTTCGCTGTTTGAGCGATTTGAGGGTAAGCTGCAGGAATTTTCGGGAAATTTGCAGAAGTCCGCGGTGGAACTGGCCAAGGAGTGGCGCAAGGATCGCGCTCTGCGGCATCTCGAAGCGCTGCTAATTGTAGCGGACATCAAGGGCACGTTTATTCTCTCCGGGAATGGTGATGTAATCGAGCCGGACGATGGCATCGTGGCCATCGGCTCGGGAGGCGCGTATGCTCTTTCCGCGGCACGGGCGCTGGCGAAACATTCCAAGCTGACTTTGAAAGAGGTGGCTATGGAAGCCATGCGCATCGCCAGCGAGATTTGTATTTACACCAACGCGAATTTCACCGTGGAAGAAATTTAGTGCGGACAGAGAGAGCAGTGCGATCAATCGCTAGAAATTGCCATTTTGCGCGCGAAGGTATCTGCTTCCACTGCATCTAAGTCAAAAGCACTGGCGAGTGGCGGCACATTCAGGTATTTGTTTTCGAGCGGCGGTTTAAGGAATCGAGCGACTCATGGCTAGCAAGTCCGATAAAGAATTGATCTATATGCCGAACAGCGGCAACGGCGCGGCACCCGGCGAAAATCCGGAAATGCTGCCGGCGCTGGACGATATGACCCCGCGCGAAATTGTGGCGGAGTTGGACAAATATATCGTCGGCCAGAACGCCGCGAAACGCGCCGTCGCCGTGGCCCTGCGCAATCGCGTGCGGCGGCAGAAACTGCCTCCGGAGATTGCCGAAGACGTGCTGCCCAAAAATATTCTGATGATCGGCCCCACGGGCGTGGGCAAGACGGAAATCGCGCGGCGGCTGGCGCGGCTGGCGGGATGTCCGTTCGTTAAAGTAGAGGCCTCGAAATATACCGAAGTGGGCTATGTGGGCCGCGATGTGGAATCTATGGTGCGCGACCTGGTGGAGACCTCCATCGATATGGTGCGGGAAGAACGTCTCGATGAGGTTGCCGAGCGCGCGGAACAGGCCGCCGAAGAGCGCGTATTGGATTTGCTCTTACCGCCCGCGGCTCCGACAGCGCCCGCGCAGGGTATTTCCGAAGCCGAGGCCACCGCGCAGCGCGAGCAAACGCAACGCACTCGTGAAAAACTGCGCGCCCAGCTGCGGGAAGGCAAGCTCGATCAGCGCATGGTGGACATCGAAGTGCGCGAACGGGCCATGCCGTCGTTCGAGATTATTTCCAATCAGGGCGTCGAGGAGATGGATCTGAACATCAAGGACATGCTTTCGGGCATGTTCGGTCAGCAAAAGAAAAAGCGCAAGATGACCGTGGCGGATGCCTTCGAATACCTGATTCAAGAAGAAGAGAACAAACTCCTGGACATGGATCAGGTGACGCGCGCCGCCGTGGAACGCGCCGAGCAGATGGGCATCATTTTCATCGATGAAATCGACAAGGTGGCGGGACGCGAATCCGGCCACGGTCCCGATGTTTCCCGCGAAGGTGTGCAGCGCGATATTTTGCCGATCATCGAAGGCACCACGGTGAACACCCGCTACGGCATGATTCGCACCGACCACATTTTATTTATCGCGGCAGGCGCATTTCACGTCACCAAGCCTTCAGACCTGATTCCTGAACTGCAAGGTCGTCTGCCCATTCGCGTGGAGCTACAGTCGCTGAAAGAAGAAGATTTTGTCCGGATTTTGACCGAACCGAAGAACGCCCTCGTCAAGCAGTACATCGCGTTGCTGGAAACCGAAGGCGTGAAACTCTCGTTCACCGATGACGCCATTGAAACCATCGCGAAGTTTGCCACCAGCGTGAACGAGCAGACGGAAAACATCGGAGCCCGCCGCTTGCACACCATCCTCGAAAAAGTTCTGGATGAGATTTCTTTTGAAGCGCCGGATCTCAAGAAAAAAACCGTGAAGATCGACGAAGCCTACATCACCAAGCAGCTCTCGGACATCGTCAAGAACCAGGATTTGAGCCGCTACATTTTGTAAGGAAGCGAACCGCATGCCGTCAGCCCAGCCGGGTCGCCTCCAAATTTTTTTCGCGCGCATGCCAACCGCCGGTAAGACCGCTGCATGTTGCGTTTTGTTCTCCGGTCTGTCGACGCTCGCGGGCTGTGGCGCACCCGGCGAGCCGACTCCCCCATCCCCGCCCATTCCGGCGGCAATAACCGATCTCACCGCCAAGCAGAACGGTGACGGCGCATTGCTCATGTTCACGCTTCCGGCCAAAAGCATCACCGGGCAGCGCCTGACGGAACGTCCCACATGCGAAATTTTTCGCGGCGCGCTCAAACCGGACGGCTCCCCCGATGCCAAATCGTTTCATATGGTGTACACCATTCCTGGCACGATGGTCGCGAATTATATAATCGAGAAACACGTGGAATTTCTCGATCCCATCTCTCCGGAAGAAATTAGAAGGCATCCGGGAGATAAAGCGGTGTATTTCGTGCGTGCGCGGATCTCTGCAAAGAAATCCTCCGCGGATTCCAACATCGTCTCGATCGCGCTCTTTCCCGTTTCGCAGCGCATCGCCAGCCTGGACGTACGTGTCACCGAGAGCGCGATAGAACTTACCTGGCCGGTGCCCACACAAACCTCTAGCGGAAATCCGCTGGGCGATTTCACTTATCGGCTCTATCGCGGGCAATTGGACAGTTCGCTGGACGCCACCGCCATTGCAGCCGCGGCAAAAGATCTGCCTCACGCCAAATGGAAAGACAAGCTGGCATTGCTGGCATCACCGGCGAGCAATAGTTACCGCGACACCGATTTTGAGTTCGACAAAACGTATGTCTACTTGCTGCGCATCGCAGTGCCGGCGAACGGCGGCATCATCGAGTCCACGGATTCCGCTCCGGCGATCGTCACGCCAAAGGACATCTTCCCGCCCGCTGCGCCGCAGGGCGTGATAGGCGCGGTAGTCGCGGAAAATGGTACGGGTCCCGCCGTGGTCGATCTATCGTGGTCCATTAGCCCGGAGAACGATGTGGCCGGCTATCGCGTTTATCGCAGTGAGCAGGAGAGTGTGCGCGGTGAACTGATTCAACCGGCGCTTGTGCCGACACCCGCGGTGCGCGACACGTCGGTGCAGCCCGGCCATCGCTACTGGTACACCGTGACGGCCGTTGATCGCGCCGGGAACGAAAGCGCCGCGAGCACGCCCATGGTGATCGAAGTCCTGCAACCTGGTTCATGATTGATTTCGTTTCGCGGGGGAAATAGAGCACACGCGAGAGTGCCTGTGCTACCTAAACGCCCTCGTGTAAGCTAAACCCTTATGAAATTCTGCCGCTTCGTTCCTCCAGCCGCTGCGTCATCGCAAACATCCACTTCCCTGTTTGGAGTAATCGAAGATGAAGCGGTGCACGAAATTTCCGGCCCGCCGTGGGAGCAATGGAGCAAAGGCGAACGTATTTGGCATCTAGTGGAGATACGCTTGACCGCGCCGGTTCTGCCACGAAAAATTGTTTGCGTCGGTAAAAACTATGCCGCACATGCCGCGGAACTTGGCACGGAGGTCCCCAAGGAGCCGCTGATCTTCTTGAAGCCTTCCACCGCTCTCATCGGCCCGGAGGACAATATCGTGTTGACGCGATACTCCGAACGCGTGGAACACGAAGGCGAGCTGGCGATGATCGTCGGCCGCCGCTGCTCGCACCTCGCCGATGCTGACGACGCTCTCTCTTACGTTCTCGGCTACACCTGCGTGAACGATGTGACCGCGCGCGATCTGCAAAAAAGCGACGTGCAGTTCACGCGCGCGAAGGGTTTTGACACCTTCTGCCCCGTCGGCCCGCATATCGAAACGCAACTCGATCCCCGCAACACCGTGGTGGAAACGTACGTCAACGGCCTACAACGGCAGTCCGCCAACACCTCGCTGATGGTTTACCCTTGCGAATTTTTGGTGCGCTGGATTTCGCGCATGATGACGCTCGAACCGGGCGATCTGATTGCCACGGGCACGCCCGCCGGGGTCGGCCCGCTCCTTCCCGGCGACCAAGTCGAGGTCCGCATTTCCGGTATTGGCGTGTTGCGCAACCCGGTACACGCCTCGCGCGCGTAGTTTCGTCAAGCGGAGCCGGTTTCGGTAAAATACCAATCGTGTCGAATGGGGTGCCCGCGTTGCATGCCTTGCTAGCCGATTGGAGATGGACCCTCGCGATGATCGCGGGTGCGCTCGCTGCGGTGGCCATGGTGGTATACGCCTTTTTTCGCCCCACTGTGGACATGCTGGAGGCCGAGCGCAAACGGCGCCTGCATCTGAATCAGATTGGGCGTATCGCCGAAGGCCAAGTCGTGGAACTCGCCGAGCATCCTCCCGAACCGCATCGGCAGCGCAAGGGATTTTTTGGCTCGGGTTCGCGGCCCCTGACGGACAATCGTCCGCGTAATCTGGTCTCCTACACCTATGCGATTTCCGGTGTGACCTATCACACCGCGCAGGATATTACCGGGCTCGAAGGGCAAATTCGGTTCGAGCGGCTGGTTGCCGGACAGCCAGCCAGCGTCAAATACGACCCCGCAAATCCCAGCGATTCGATTCTCGTGGCGGATGATTGGTCCGGACTGCGCTGAGCCCCGCGATTTCTGCGGCGTCCGCTTTTTTTCAAAGCTTGCAGAGCCTATCTCCCCATTCTTTAGCGACGCGGCTTGTCGTTCGGCCAATAGTAGGCCCTGCGCTATGCCTGCGCTATGCTTTTACCTGCAGGGGAAAGCGTGGTATGGGTCGCGCCGCAGAGTAGTTCCATGAAAAAAATCTTGGCGTCCTTTTTTACCGTGATTATGGTCGTAGCCATTACGCTGGCAGCCATTTTCGTGTTGGTGCGCGCCACGTTATATGTAACCGCTATCGTTTCACCGCTCGAACGCGCGGGAGCAATCGTGGCGGAATTACTCCTGGGCGTGGCCTTGCTGCTCGGCACGGTGTGGCTGGCCACGCACCTGGCTGTGCGCATTTTCTCTAAACCGGAAACGAATGACCGGCAGGCGCTCGATGCATCGGAACCGAAGCCATTCAAAGCCCAGGGAGACCCGCGTGTCTGAGAAAAAACCAGAGCATTCCCCTGCTCAGAAGCATCGCGATCGCATGGAGGAACTGCGCCGCATCTCCGGGGAAGCCGAGGCTGGCGGTGGCGCCGAACGCCGCGAACGCGAGCACCAAGCAGGCAAGCTCACGGCGCGCGAGCGCATTCACCTGCTGCTGGACGAAGGCTCATTCGAGGAACTGGACAAGTTCGTTCGTCACCGCTGCAGCGATTTTGGCATGGCGGAACAGCGGCCCGTGGGTGACGGATTCGTGACCGGCTTTGGGCGGGTGCAAGGTCGTTTGGTCTATGTTTTTGCGCAGGACTTCACGGTATTTGGCGGCTCGCTTTCCGAAACCAATGCGCAAAAAATCTGCAAAATCATGGACCTGGCGATGCGCTCTGGCGCTCCGGTGATCGGCTTGAATGATTCCGGCGGAGCGCGCATTCAAGAAGGCGTCGCCTCGCTTGCCGGTTACGCGGACATTTTTCTGCGCAACACGCTGGCCAGCGGGGTAATCCCGCAGATTAGCGCCGTCATGGGCCCCTGCGCGGGCGGTGCGGTCTATTCGCCCGCCATTACCGATTTCATTTTCATGACCCGCGACACTTCGTACATGTTCGTCACCGGTCCGGACGTGATCAAGACCGTGACGCACGAAGAAGTCACCAAGCAGGAACTCGGTGGCGCTATGACCCACAACGAAAAGAGCGGGGTGGCCCATTTTGTTTCGCGCGACGACGCCGATTGCCTGGCGATGATTCGCGAGCTGATGAGTTTTTTGCCGTCCAATAATCTTGAGGACCCTCCGCGGCGTGCCGGCGCTGACACCGCCGCGCGCCGCAACGAAGTCCTGAATGCCGTGGTGCCCGATGATCCGCAGAAGCCGTATGACATCAAGGATGTAATTCACGGGGTCGTCGACGACGAATATTTTTTCGAGGTGCACGAACACTTTGCCAAGAATATCGTGGTCGGCTTTGCGCGGCTGGCGGGCCGCCCGGTGGGCATTGTCGCGAATCAGCCGGCAATCCTCGCGGGGGTACTGGATATCAACGCTTCGGTAAAAGGCGCGCGTTTCGTCCGTTTCTGCGACGCTTTCAACATTCCGCTAATCACTTTTGAAGACGTACCCGGTTTCCTTCCCGGGACCGTGCAGGAATTTGGCGGCATTATCAAACACGGGGCGAAATTGCTTTTCGCCTTTGCTGAAGCGACGGTACCGAAAATCACGGTGATTACGCGCAAAGCCTACGGCGGAGCGTATTGCGTGATGGCTTCCAAGCATATTCGCACCGATGCGAATTTCGCCTGGCCGGGCGCGGAGATCGCCGTGATGGGGCCGGAAGGCGCGGTGAACATCGTGTACAAACGCGAACTCGATAAGATCGCGGAAGAAGACCGCTCCGCTCTGCGCGAAGAGAAGATCGCGGAATTTCGCGAGCGCTTCGCGAATCCCTTCGTCGCGGCGGAACGCGGATACATCGACGCGGTGATCGAGCCCGCAGAAACGCGGAATAAGCTGATCACCGCGCTCCGGGCGCTCGAGAATAAGCGCGATACCAATCCTCGCAAGAAACATGGCAATATCCCGCTCTAGAGCGCAGTTGCAGCATGCCGGCCGGAAGTTGTTTTTTCGTGTCCACGGAAGGCCAATCGCATTGACCGCCTGCGCAGCCGGCTCTATTCTGGTGGTGCAGTAGCCCCTCCAATCGCATCGCCCCCTACGCCTAAAACATCGCAAGGAGACCCCTGTGCCCGTACCCATTCCTCAGTTTTCGCTGGATCACCATCTGGTCGAACGAATGAAATTCAGCGGATTGGACAAGGAAAATCTCGCCGACCTAATCAGTATCGTGGTTAGTCTAAAGAATAAATACGGCATTACGCCGTTTGCGGCCACCTCCAAGGGCCATCCTGTCCCGGATGGCCTCACGGTGCGCTATCTCTTGGAGGGCAGCACGCTGAACAAAATGATGAATATCCTGCTGGATACGCCGCGGCTAGCGATGATCACGGTTCTGCCGCGCGGCATTCCCAGCCCCACGCAGTATGAAGTCGATATCGGCCTGGGAGGATAGCGGCGCCCAGGTATTGCGCAATCACTGCAGCAGATATTGCTGCAGGAATTCCACCGTCGCGTAAAACTGAAAATCCTGATTCGGCTTCTTGCGGTAGCCGTGGCCTTCATCTTTCGCAATCATCAGCCAAACGGGAGTGCCTTGTTTCTTCAGGGCGTCGGCAATCTGTTGCGACTCGCTGACCGGCACCCGCGGATCGTTTTTTCCGGCAATCACCAGCAGGGGTTTTTTGATTTTCTCGATGTTGTTCATGGGCGCAATGCGCTCCAGAAATTCGCGCATCTTCGGATCGCGTTCATCGCCGTACTCCACGCGGCGCAGGTCGCGGCGATACGCTTCGGTGTGTTCGAGGAAGGTCACCAGGTTGGACATCCCCACGATATCCACGGAGCAGCGGATGCGGCCGCTGTAGAATGTCGAAACGGCCAGCGTCATGTGCCCGCCGTAACTGCCGCCCATCACGGCGATGCGGTCGGCGTCCAGATCCGCCCGAGTGGCGATCCAATCGAAAAGCGCGTCGATGTCTTTGTAGGTGTCTTCACGCTTAAATCCATTATCGAGCAGCGAAAAAGTTTTGCCGTAGCCCGTTGAGCCGCGCACGTTCGGATAGATCAGCGCGATGCCCATCTCATTCAACAGATAATTGTAGCGACCCAAAAAGTTCGGCTGCGACTGGCCCTCCGGTCCGCCGTGAATCATCACCATTACGGGCCGCCTGCCGGTGAATTTCGCCGCGGGTTTGTATAGAAATCCGGAGATCATCTTTCCGTCGAAGGTTTTCCACGTCACCAGTTCCGCTTGCGGGAACTCCTCGGTTTTCACCGCCGTTTCGCTGCTGGTCCAGCGTTCCAATTTTCCGGTGTTTACTTCCAGCGAATAACAATCGCCGGGGTCGCGCGCATTTGTCAGCGAAAAGCCCAGTTCATTTCCGTCACGGTGCCAGCGCAACGCGGTGATTACGCCGTTCGGCAATTTTGGCACGGGCGATTCTCTCCCGCTCGCGGTATCCAACACATGAAGCACGCTCGCCCCATCTTCATCGGTTACGAATGCGACGCGTTTTCCGTCCTCGGTCAGGTCGAACATCTCTACGTCCCACGGAATATTCGTGGTCAGATATTTTGTTTTTTTGCTGGCCAGGTCCATATATGCCAGCCGGTGAAATTCGGAGTCTCTATCGGTAGTAACGTAAATGCTGCCGCCATCCTTGCTGAATTGGGCGTCGCCATACGAGATTTGTTCCTTACTGTCTCTTGGCGTAAGCGCGGTTTTTTCGCCTGTGATGCTATCCACCAACCACAGATACGATTCGTTGATCGACAGCTCTTCCTCAAGCAGGATGTGCTTGTCGTCGGGCGACCAATCCAGCGGCTGCCAACCACCGCCCTCCAGTTGTGTCAACAAGCGATCCGATTTCGGATCGCTTGGGTCCATCACCCATAAATCGGTGTCCTTGCCGGTCCGCCGCGTGGACATGTAGGCAATACGATCTCCTTTGGACGACCACGGTCCCAGCAGATTGCGCGATTTCCCGTCCGTCAGCAGTTGTACATCGCCGCTTTTCACCTCGTAGCGGTAGAGCTGATACCACTCTCCGCCGCCGATATCCTTGGAAAACACGATGTAGTCGCCCGTTTTGGGATGGAATCGCGCGCTGGTGACCGCATCGGGAAAAAATGTGAGCTGTTGCCGCGAGCCCTCGGGCATTTTGACCACGTGGAGTTGCGGCGTATCGCCGAAGCGCGTGGCGATGAGCATTTCCCGCCGCGTGGGATGCCAGTCCACCAGCGAAGCGGCCCGATACGATCCATAGCCTCCGGCGGCATCCGCCAGAGTCGCGGGAATTTTTGGTATGCCGTCAACCACCAAACTTTCCGGAGGGGCAATCGGGGATTCCTGCGCGCGCAGGCTTAAGCTGCACGTCAGGAGAAATGCAGCCGACAACGCGATTCTCTTGGACATTTTCAGCTCCGAGGACGCAAACCGAAGGTACTGTTATACCCCAAAGGATTGGACACGCAAATGCAACGCGTGGCTTGGCGCAGGGGCGGCGCGTGCTACCATTTCGCTGCGTCGTCCCGCGGCTTATGTTCAAAAAAATCCTAATTGCCAATCGCGGCGAAATCGCCGTCCGCATTCTGCGCGCGTGCCGCGAGCTGGCTATCCAATCCGCGGTGGTTTTCAGCGAGGCGGACCGCAAATCGCTGCATGTGAGGCTGGCGGATGAGGCCTATCCAATCGGGCCTGCTCCTTCCCGCGAAAGCTATCTGCGCATCGACAAATTGATGGACGTGGCGCGCCGCGCGGGATGCGACGCGGTGCATCCGGGCTACGGCTTTCTGGCGGAGAACGCCGCGCTCCCACGAGCCTGCACCGATGCGGGACTGACCTTCATCGGACCGTCCGCGGAATCCATGGAAGCGCTGGGCTCCAAGACGGCTGGGCGGCAATTGGCGCGCCGTTCAGACGTCCCGACCGTTCCCGGCGCGAACGACCCATTCGAGAAAATCGAGGATGCCCACGCGCTGGCGCGAAACATGGGCTATCCCGTGCTGCTCAAAGCTGTTGCTGGAGGCGGCGGCAAAGGCATGCGCCTGGTGGTCAAGGATGCGGACTTTGCCGCGGCATTTCGCGATGCGGGTTCGGAGGCCGCCAACTCGTTCGGCGACGGGCGGCTGTATCTGGAAAAATATTTGGAAAAGCCGCGCCACGTGGAGGTGCAAATCCTTGCCGACGCGCATGGCCGCGTGGTGTCTCTCGGCGAACGTGAATGTTCGGTGCAACGCCGGCATCAAAAGGTGGTGGAGGAAGCGCCGGCGCCGATCGTCACGCCGGACCTGCGCAAAAAAATGGGCGACGCCGCGATACGGCTTGCGCGTGCGGGACGCTATGTGAATGCGGGTACGGTAGAGTTTCTCGTCGATGCGCACTCTGATTTTTATTTTCTAGAGGTCAACACGCGTTTGCAAGTGGAGCATCCCGTCACCGAACAGGTTACCGGCCTCGACTTGGTGAAATTGCAAATCGCCATCGCTGCTGGGCACCGCTTGCCCTTTGCGTGGGAAACGCTGACGCCGCGAGGTCATGCGATGGAAGTGCGGCTGTACGCGGAGGATCCCGAAAATAATTTCTTTCCATCGCCCGGCAAAATCCTGGCGCGAACCGTTCCGAGCGGCCCGGGCATTCGGCTGGACGAAGGGATCTACGAAGGCTGGACGGTCCCGAATGATTATGATCCGCTGCTGGGAAAACTAATCGCCTGGGGAAACAGCCGGGAGGAATCCATAGCACGCCTGCGCCGCGCGCTTGAGGAATATACGGTCACCGGAATCAAAACCAACGTCGCACTTTTCCGCCGTATCTTGAGTGAACCGGACTTTTTACGCTCTGAAATCCACACTACGTGGCTCGACGAACTGCTGCGGCGGCCGCACATCACCACCGCGCCTCCAGCCGCGGAATTCGACGCCGCTGCGGTGGCTGCGGCAGTCTGGCACACCAGGATCCGTCATGCCACCGGCGAATCGCAATCGGCGGCTTCCCCGTCCAGCGATGGGCCATCGCCATGGAAAACAGCCGCACGCCGCGACCAGGTGGATCGCCAGCCATGAAGCGCGAAATTCTGTTAACGAGCTGCGGCCGCAAAGAAACACGGACGGTGGAATTGCAGCGTGAAGGCGAAGCTTGGCGAGTGTTCGTCGACGGCAATCCACTGGAGGCCGACGCCGTGGAGATCGCCCCGCATACATTCTCTGTGCTTCTGCACGGCAAATCGTACGAACTGCGCGTTTCGCCAATGCCCGACGGCGGCTTGAAGATTCAATCCGCGACGGCGGAATTCACGGCGCAAATAATCGATCCGCGCGAGTGGCGGGGCAGGCACGGCGCGGCGCAAGTCGAAGGCCGGCAGCAAGTGGCGGCGCCGATGCCGGGCAAAGTTGTGCGCGTGCTGGTGAGCGCCGGAGACAAAGTAGAATCCGGGCAGGGCCTTATCGTGGTGGAAGCGATGAAGATGCAGAACGAAATTCGTTCACCAAAAAGCGGCACGGTGGAAAAGGTTCTGGCAGCGGAAGGCCAAGCCGTGAATGCCGGGGACGTGCTGATGTGGGTGGACTGAGGGCCGGCAACCGAAAAATATTTCTTGCGCGGAAAACTCCAGGCAAAATTCCGAATTATGGTTTGACTGCGGTAACCGCGCTCTTGCTGCCATCCTGCAGTTTTCCGGAGGTCTCCATGACCTCTTCGGCAAGATAGTTGGTAACCCGCGCGTCGTCCCGGGCGATGGACAAATACGCCGAGCGCAGCAATTGCTCTTTGCGGTTGCGCAGGGTATCGCGAATGGTCTGCTGCACCTGCGGGTCCGCCAGTCCGCGCAACCCCGGCGACTCGCGCGTGATCAATTTGAGAATTCTGACGCCGTCTTTCAGCTGAATCGGCTGGCTCACCTGCCCGGGCTTCATCTCCATGACAATTTTCTTCAACTGCGGATCGGATTGGTTCAGCGCGGACTCCGGAACGTATCCGAGATCGCCTCCGGTGGCCGCGGAGTTCATGTCTTCGGAATAATCCATCGCCAGCTGCGAAAAATCGGCTCCTCTGTTCAAGCGATCCATCAGCATTTTCACTTTGCGCTGCGCTTCCGCTTCGTTGGTGGCGTCGTCGTTCTTGCGGTTCCGGATTTGCGGCTCTTTCCGCGGGGTAACTACAATCTGCGCCAGGCGGTATTGCGGCTCGGCTACGTTGAATTGCGCCTTGTTGCCGTTGTAAAAATCCGCAACATCCTGATCGGTGATGGAAATCTTAGCCACCACTTCGCGATTTAATAATTTCTGTATGGAAAGCTGCCGGCGCAAATCACGCTTCAAATCATCGACGGTCACGCCGCGATCCTTGAGCTGGCGCTGGAATTCATCCTCGGTGTAAGGGCTTTTGAGCTCCGTGAATTTGTCTTCCACTTCACCGTCGCTGGCTTCCAGGTTTAATTTCTTGGCGCGCTCGGTGAGAATTTCATTATTGATGAGCTCGTCGAGCACGTTGAGCTTGAGCGAGAGCGCCTCTTCCTGCGATGGGGGTGGTCCTTCGGGATTCACGCGCGTGCGGTAGTATTTCTCCACGTCATCCCGCATGATGTCTTTCCCGTTGACGGTGGCCCAGACGTCCGGGGCATGCTGGGTTTGCTTGTTGCAACCGGCCACACACACCAGCAACGACACCGCCAAAAGCGGCAGCCCTACGGCGAATCTCCATCGTTTAGAAACTCGCGCCGAGCGTAATTTCAGGGAAAGGGGTCGCAAGTTAAAAAGCTCAAGCAGCTTTCTTGACTTTACCCGCGCGAATGCACTCGGTGCAGACGCGCAGGTGCTTGGTCGCCGTGCCCACCACCGCGCGTACGCGTTTCAGGTTCGGATTCCAGCGCCGGCGCCGCGTGTTGTTCGCGTGGCTGACCACGTTGCCGTACTGCGGCCCTTTGCCGCAAAGTTCACACTTCATCGCCATAAGTTGTTCCTGCTTCGTAAAATAGACTGTTCAGAAGCTCTTTATTGTAACAGAGCCAGAGACAACGGCAAAGCACGCGCCTGGGGCCCTGGTGAGCTCGCTTTTCCGAGCAGAAGGACTCCGCCGCAGCCCTTCCGCAAACTTGGCGAACAGGGCATCATGACTTCATGGATTTCTCGCACATCCGAGCGCTCATTTTCGACCTGGACGGCACGCTGATCGACTCCGAGCGCGATCTCGTCGAGTCCACGAACGCCACGCTTCGCCATTTAGGCCGCCCAGAACTACCGGTCGCGACCGTCTCCGGCTACATTGGGCATGGCGCGGCAAAATTAGTGGCCCGGGCGCTCGGCCCCGGCGCCGATGGGCAACTGCGAGAAAGGGCATTGCAGTTTTTCCTGCGCTACTACGAAGAGCACAAACTGGTGCACACCCGCGCGTACGCGGGGGTTCCGGAAGCGCTGCAAACGTTATCCCACATGCCCATGGCAGTGCTGACCAACAAGCCGGAGCGGATTAGCACACTTATCCTCGAAGAGCTCGGCATCGCCAAATACTTCCGCGCGATCTATGGCGGCGACAGCCTTTCAGCAAAAAAACCCGACCCCACAGGTGTGGAGAAAATCCTCGAACAGTTCGGTGTCCTTCCTCGTAATGCTTTGTTCATCGGAGACTCGGAAGTGGATGTGCAAACGGCGCGAAACGCCGGCATGCCCGTCGCCATCGTGAACTACGGCTTCGGCATGAACGACCGGCTTGCGTTTCCCGCCGACGTTTACATCGACAGCTTCGGAGACCTGGTTTCTTTGTTGCATGGTCACGGTTGAACCGGCGCGCGAAGCAGCGCGCCAGCAGGCGCGTCCCGTCCAGATGCAATCCATATCGTCTGGCGTGCCGGGCCACGCGTGCTCGCCGCTTCTTTTCTTGCGTTCCGAGACGGCACTTGGCAGACTCAGCGCGTGCTCATCGGCCTCTTTCCCGAACTCGACGCCGCCGGCGGGGTGCAACGCGCCGGTCGGCACATTGCCGCAGTGATGAAAGAATTCGCTGACAGCCGCGGCATGGATTGCCGTTTTCTCTCGCTGAACGATTCGCGCGAACTGCACCGCATGTCCGTAGGCGAACGCCATTTTGTGTTCACGGGATGCGAGCGCGGCAAAGCCAGGCTGGCGGCGACGGCGGTGCGGGCCGCAAGACGCAAGGCCAAGCTGGTGCTGGCGGCGCATCCGAATCTCGCTCCGGTGGCGCAAGCGATGCATGTAGCGGCTCCGCGCATGAAAACCATCGTGTGCACGCACGGCGTGGAAGTCTGGGAGCCGCTGTCGCTGGTGCGCCGCCGCGCCCTGCGCAAAGCCGACCTAATCCTGGCGCCGAGCCACAGCACCGCGGAACACGTGGCGGCGCGGCAGAATATTGCCGCGGCAAAGATCCGCGTGCTGCCGTGGGCCCTCGATCCGCAATTCGAAGCGCTGGTGAGCCAGCCGTTGGCGCCGCTGCCGAGTAAATTTCCCCACGGCCAAGTGATTTTCACCGTGGGCCGCTGGCTGGCTACGGAGCGTTACAAAGGAATGGACACGCTGATCACCGCGCTGCCTCGTCTGCTCACGCGCTGGCCTGAGCTGCACCTGGTATTAGCCGGCGAAGGCGACGACCGCGCCTGGCTCGAGGAACTCGTGGAAAAAAATGGCGTCAGTCTGCACGTGCATTTTGTCAGCAAGCTTTCCTACCCGGAATTGGCGGCCTGCTACGCCGCTTGCGATATATTTGCGCTGCCTAGCCGCGGCGAAGGTTTCGGCTTCGTGTATCTTGAAGCGATGGCGTTCGCGAAACCGGTCATCGGCGGGACGCACGGAGGCGCTCCGGAGGTCATTCAGGACGGCGTGACCGGCTACCTGGTACAGCACGGCGACGCCACACAACTCGCGACGTGCATCGAGACGCTGCTTTGCGACGGCGACCTGGCGCGAAAGATGGGCCAGCGCGGCTGCGAGCGGGTGGAGAACGAGTTTAGCTTCAGCGTTTTCGCCAAATCCCTGAAAAAAATTCTGCGCGAACAATGCGGATCCTGAACGTCACCGAAACGTACGCACCTTTTCTCGAATTTGGCGGTCCACCCGTGAAGGTTCACGCCCTGGCGCAGCGCCTGACGGGGCGCGGCCATCAAGTTTCCGTGTTGACCGCCGATTGGGGATTGGAAAAACGCCTGCCGTCGCTTGGCCCCGAACTCCGGGCCGAGCGTTCACCGTTTGGCTGGCGCGTCACCGAAGCCGGAGTGCAAGCCATTTACCTCCCGACCTGGCTGCGGTATCACACGCTGAGCTGGAACCCCGCGGTGAAGCGCTATTGCCGCGCGCGCTTGGAAAATTTCGATCTCGTGCACATCTTCGGCCTGTACGACCTGCTCGGCCCCGCGGTTGCCGCCGTGTGCCGCGCGAAAGGCCTCCCGTACGTGGTCGAGCCGATGGGGATGTTTCTTCCAATTGTGCGAAATTTCTGGTTGAAACGGATGTATCATCTCGTGCTAGGCGCACGAATGCTTCGTGGCGCGAGCACGCTGATCGCCACTTCTGAGCAGGAAGCCGGGGAATTGGCTGCCGGCGGAATGCCCCGCGAGAAAATCGTGTCGCGCCCGAATGGCGTGGCCGCTCCTGCCGCGTGGCCTGCGCCTGGAGCGTTCCGGGCCGGACATGGGATTTCGGGCCAAGCAGCTCTCATCTTGTTTCTTGGCCGTTTGTCCGCCAAGAAGAGTCCGGATTTGCTCCTGAACGCTTTTTCCAAAATGCCCGCCATTTGCGGGAGGAACAAAGTGCACCTGGTGTTCGCCGGACCGGATGAAGGTTCGATGCAATCGCGGCTGAAGCAAACCGCCGCGCGGTTGGGCGTGGCCGCGCGCGTGCATTTCACCGGCGGAGTATTTGGCGAAGAAAAATGGTCCGCGTACCGCGATGCGGACGTTTTCGTGCTGCCGTCGCAAAATGAAAATTTCGGAAACACCGCGGCGGAGGCCGTGGCGGCGGGCCTTCCGGTGGTGGTTACGGAACAATGCGGAATCGCGCCTGTGCTGAAAGATCGCGCGGGCCTGGTGGTGCGGCACGATGCCTCTGAAATTGCCGCGGCGATCACCAGGGTTCTGAGCGACCGCGGAACGCAAGAGCGCTTACGCGCCGGTTGCCCGGTGGTAGCGGCCGAATTGGGCTGGGAACTTCCCGTGCGCCAAATGGAAAGCTTATATGCCGAGTTAACGGAAAAAGTTCCGGCAAGCACATCTTTTTCCCGGGAGTAACAGCGTTGCCGACAGCCCGTCATCGCGTGTTTCGCGGCACTTGGTGGACCACCAATGGTTTGCTCGCGGTGTTCGTTCTGATCTTGATTTACTCCGCGGGCTGGGAATACTCGGTCCGGCAATACCTCAGGGGCTTCTCTGACGCGGTTGTTCCAGCGATGGCCAGTCCCGAGCAAAAAGTCGAATCCATCCTGACGTGGATGCGCAGCGGCGCGCCGCGCGAATTCGTCGCTAATCCGGAGGAGCTCTCCAAGCGCGATCCCGAAACCACGCTCAATTATCAGCAGTTGTTGGCGGTGTGCGGCACGGCTACCAATGCGTTTCTGAATTTGGCGCGCAGCGCCGGGGTTACCGCACGGCGCCTGCTGCTGCTGGCACCGGACCGTAGCACCAAACACGTGGTCGCCGAGGTGCAAATCGACGATCGCTGGGTCATCGTCGATCCGACGTATCGCATCATCATGCGCAATCCTCAGGGCCACTTGCTGACGCGGCAAGAGTTAAAAGATCCGGATGTTTTTGCGCAAGCGATCAGCCTCATTCCCGGGTATCCACAGAACTACAACTATGCGAGCTACGCGCACGTACGTCTTGCGCGGCTCCCGATGCAGGGCCTGGGCTTGCGCAAGGTGCTCGAAGCGGTCTACCCGGGGTGGGACGAAGCGTTCGACTGGAGTTTGCTGCTGGAGCGTGAATCGTTCTTCGTTCTGGTCTCTTCCGCCACGGCGACATTGTTGTTCCTCTTGCTGCGCGCGTATCTTGGCTGGTACGCCGATCACCGCCTGAAAATTCCCCGCTTCCACTTCCGCGAACACCTTATTCGCGCGGCCGCAACGTTCTTTTCGACTCCGGAGATCGAACGCTAGCGTGTGCGGTATTTGCGGCGTCGCATTCGCCACACGCACCGCGGACGCCGAATCTCGCGTCAGAGTGATGGCCGCGGCGATGCGGCACCGCGGTCCGGATGAAGACGGCTTTCTAATCGGCGAGCCGCGCGCTCCGGGCCTGGCGCTCGGCATGCGGCGGCTGAGCATTATCGATCTTCCCGGCGGGCATCAGCCGGTGTGGAATGAAAATCACGATGTCGCGGTGATTTTCAACGGCGAACTGTACAATTACCGGCAACTCCGCGAACGCCTGGGCCATTGCGGCCATAAGTTCGCCACGCAATCCGACACCGAGGTGCTGGTACACGCGTGGGAGGAATGGGGCGAAGAGTGCCTGGAGGAATTGCGAGGCATGTTCGCCTTCGCGCTGCTCGATCTGCGCGAGCGTTACGCCATCGCGCCGATCCTTTTTCTTGCCCGCGATCCGCTGGGCATCAAGCCGCTCTATTACACGCAAACCACGGAAGGTTTCGCGTTCGCGTCGGAAGTCCGCGCGCTGCTGGCCGGCGATCCTGAACTCAAAAAACTTTCGCACGACGCGCTGACATCGTACTTGCTGTTCGGAAGCGTTTCCGAGCCGGTGACCATGCTGGAGGGCGTCTTCTCACTTCCCCCCGGTCATTCGATGCTCCTGTATGTCCCGGAACGACGGCGCATACCGCGGGCACGGCCCTGGTGGGATCCGGCGCAATCGCCCGCCGCGCGCGATTCCAAGAAAATCCGCGACCTTTCCACGGCCGCGCGGCGCTTGCGCCCAATGTTGGAAGATGCAGTGCGCTCTCACCTCATCGCGGACGTACCGGTGGGTCTCTTTCTTTCGAGCGGGCTGGATTCCAGCGCGATCGCCGCGCTAGCCGGGAAGGCGCAGCCGCAAATTCGCAGCTTCACCCTGACGTTTCCGGGAACGCCCTACGACGAAGCGGAATTGTCTCGCGTGGTTGCGTCGCGCTGCAACACACAACATCAAGAAGTGCCGCTGGATGGCGAAGCGATGCTTTCCGGCCTCGACCAAGCGTTAAGCGCTCTCGATCAACCCACCATGGACGGCATCAACACCTACTTTGTCTCCTGGGCGGCTCGCGAAGTGGGCCTGAAGGTGGCGTTGTCCGGGCTCGGCGGCGACGAACTCTTCGCCGGCTACCGCACCTTCACCGATGTGCCGCGCATGGCCAACCTGGTGCGCACCGCTTATTTTGTTCCTGCGGCGCTTCGCCGCGCTACTGCGCCGCTGGTGAAAAGTTTGGCGGGCCGGCAATACTCTGCAGACGCTGCGCGCAAAGCCACCGCCGCATGGCTTCATCCCGACCGATTACCCAATCCCTATTTTTATTCCCGCGCACTCTTTCCGCTGGGACAACTCGAGTCGCTGATCGATCCCCGTTTCCGCCCCAGCACCATCAACGCGGACGGCGTCACGCTCGATCCTACGTGGTTAGGCTGGCTCGAACGGGCCTCCGACGAAGCCCGCAAACAAGAACCAATTGCCGGCATTGCTTGGCTGGAACTCCGCACTTATATGGTGAGCACGTTGCTCCGCGATACCGACTGCGTGAGCATGGCTCGCTCGCTCGAGGTCCGCGTCCCCTTGCTGGACACCCCGCTGGTGGAGTTTCTCTGGGCCCTTCCGGACGAAGCCCGCTGGCTCCCCGACCAACAAAAGGCCTTGTTAACAGCGTCGCTCGCTGATTTGCTTCCGCCGGATATTCTGGCGCAACGCAAACGCACGTTCACGCTGCCGTGGGAACAATGGCTGCGCGGCCCACTACGCACGCGCCTCGCCGCCAGTTTCGCCGAACCGGCTCCAGCGCTTATCGCATGCCTAAAGCCGAATGCGTTGTTATCGGTCTGGAATGATTTCCTATCTGGAAAAACGACGTGGTCTCGTCCCTGGGCGCTGTATGTTCTGAACGAATGGTGCAGGTCGCACCTGTCGCACAGCACCTGACGCGTTTACGGCCGAAAAAACAGCGAGGCGCCGAACGGCTATCCGGCAAAATTGTAGCATGTTGAGATGGCGTCCTTTTTGGCCGCACACCGGCGCCAAGCACTTTTCGTGGCACTAAAAGCGGCGAAACAAGCGTATGGGTAGAGCTCTACGAAAGCCGGTTCGCCAAGGCCGCGTTTCTTTCTTCATGTAAACTGATTCCTCATCCGATGAATATTCTTGGCATCAACGCCTATCACGGCAACGCTTCCGCGGCGATCGTTTGCGACGGCCAGCTCATCGCCGCGGTCGAAGAAGAACGCTTCAATCGCGTAAAGTATGCCGCTGGATTCCCTGCCGCAGCCATCCGTTATTGCCTCAAGGAAGCCGGGCTGACGCTTGCGGAAATTCATCATGTCGCGGTGCCGCGCAATCCTTACGCGCGCCTGGCCACCAAGCTGTGGTACGCCCTGCGCATGCCTTCCTTCGCGAGAGAACGCGCCAAGGTCCTGGTGAAATTCACGGGTATCCCGGAAGCGCTGGCCGCGGCTTTTGATCTGGATCCCGCGGGACTCTCCGCCAAATTTCATCGTGTCGAGCATCATCAGGCGCATCTCGCCAGCAGTTATTTTGTTTCGCCATTTGAAAACGCTGCGTTGCTCTCCGCTGACGGCTTGGGCGATTTCGCCAGCACCATGTGGGGCACGGGAACCGCCAACCGCATGAAGATCGCCGGCGCGGTCGCTTTCCCTCATTCCCTGGGTCTTTTCTACAGCGCCGTTACACAATATTTGGGGTTTTTGAAATTCGGCGACGAGTACAAAGTCATGGGCCTCGCCGCCTACGGCGAACCCGCGCAACTCGACGCCATGCGCGAAATCGTCTCCTTCGACGAGCGTTCCAATACGAATGGTTTTCGCCTCGCCCTCGAATATTTCACCCATCATCACGCTGGCCCGGAAATGTCTTGGGCCGAAGCCGACAAGACTCCCACGCTAGGCAAATTATTTTCGGACGAAATGGGCAAAAAACTGGGCGCGCCGGCTCGCTTACCGGAAGCCCCGCTGGAACAGCGTCATCGCGACCTCGCCTCCGCTCTGCAAGTTCGCCTTGAGGAAGTTTATTTAGGCATGCTTAGAAAATTAGCCGCGCAAACCCACAGCCAATCCGTGTGCCTCGCCGGCGGCGTAGCCTTCAACTGCGTAGCCAATGGAAAAATCTTCGAGGCTACTCCATTTGAACAAGTCTACGTCCACCCGGCCGCGGGTGACGCGGGCCTGGCAGTGGGCGCCGCGTTCTACATCTGGCACCAAATCCTCGGCAAGCCGCGTTCTTTCGTCATGGATCACGCCTACTGGGGCCCTGGCTATTCGCGCGATGAAGTCCAAAGCGCAATCACCGCGAAAAAACTAGGCGCGGAAGGCTACTCCGTGGCGGATTTTCCCGAAGAGGAATTGATTAAACGTACCGCCGCAATCATCGCCGACGGTAAAATTCTAGGTTGGTTTCAAGGGCGCGCTGAGTGGGGCCCGCGCGCGCTGGGCAACCGCAGTATTGTCGCCGACCCCCGCCGCCCGGAAATGAAGGACATTTTGAATCGCCGCATCAAACACCGCGAAATCTTTCGTCCTTTTGCGCCGTCTATCCTCGCGGAGCGCACCGGGGAGTGGTTCGAAAGATCGTATCCGTCGCCGTTCATGACCCTTGCTTATGCGGTGCGGCCGGAAAAGCGCGACAAAATTCCCGCGCCCACGCACGTCGATGGCACCGGCCGCCTGCAAACCGTCACGCGCCAGGCCAATCCGCGTTACTGGCAGTTGATCAAGGCGTTCGAGCGCATCACTGGCGTGCCCGTGGTTCTCAACACCTCGTTTAACGACAACGAACCGATCGTCTGCCACCCCGCGGAAGCGCTCGATTGCTTTCTGCGTACTCAAATGGACGCACTGGTTCTCGGCGATTTCCTGATTACGAAAGCCTGAGCTGCTACGCAATGATTTTAGGAAAGATAGTGCAACGTCTGCTTGATTAGTTCCGCGGTGCCGCTGTACGGATCGCCCGGACTGTCAAACTCCATCGAACAATAACCTTTGAAATTGTGATGCTTCAAAACTCCAAACGTCTTTGCCATATTCACGTGAAAGGCTTCACCGCGGCCGCTGAGTTCCAGCGCTTTCACATGGCAAATATTGTAAGCTTCCGCGAACATGGCATCGATCGCGTCGTACGCTTGACTCACCGTCATTACCGTCAGGCTGTTCGCGAAGTCGGGAAGCGCATGAAGCCATGGCGATCGTACCGTCGCAACCAACTTCGCCACAAAAAACGCATCTTCGGTGACAGGATCGTCGTTCTCAAGATTCACGACAACGTTCTTGCTCGCGCCGTAATCCGCCACGCGCCGCAAGCTTTCCGCCGCTCGTTGCAGGATGGGACCGGAATCCGTGGCTTCGGAGATGTGCGTGCGCACGCTCGGCGAGCCGATCGCCACGGCCACGTCGATCCAGCTCTTGCTTTCCGCGATGGCCCGCTCCCGCACCGCCGGATCCGTCGCATAGACGCTGTATTGGCCGTCCACGGCGATGTTCACCACGCTGACTTGAGCCTTGTCGAGGGCTTTGCGCACTTCCTCTAGGTACCGTGGTTCCTTTGAAACGAAATGCGGACTCCACGGCTCGATCTTGTTGATCTTGAATGTTTCGACGACCTTCGCGGCAAAATCTTTGAGTTCCATGCGCGTGCCGGGCGCCACCGGCTCGTCCGGTTCTGCCGGGGTGATGAACTGGCGAAACGGGTAAGACGCGATGGCGATGCGTTCGCGTGGCGCCGTGGGGAATGGAATGTGCGGCTCAGCGTCCGGTGCGCTCGCGAAATTGGGCGCGGGATACAAAAGGGCGCCGGCCAGCGTGCAACCAGCGTCCAAGAAAAATCGCCGGCGGGTCCGTCGTGGCAAAACCATGGCCCACAACTATACACCGCCGGCTCGAATTACTTCGCGGCTGCTACGGAAACCTCTTTTTCGATCGGCGCGCCGATCAGGTTGCCCCACTCCGTCCACGACCCGTCGTAATTGCGTACGTCCTTAATTCCCACGAGGTATTTCAGGACGAACCAGGTGTGCGAGCTACGTTCGCCGATGCGGCAATAAGCAATCACCGGTTGCTCCCCATTGATACCTTTGCCGCCATAGAGCTGCTTTAGCGCGTCGGCGGACTTGAAGGTGCCGTCTTCGTTTACCGCTTGCGCCCAGGGAATGCTTGCCGCCCCAGGGATGTGCCCGCCGCGTTGCGCGGTTTCCGTCATGCCCGGAGGCGCAATGATTTTTCCGCTGAATTCGTCCGCGGAACGCACGTCCACGAGTTGTGCCGCGGACTTCTTTTCCACCGCGGCCAGAACATCGTTTCGCTTGGCGCGGATCGCCGCGTTCGCCGCTTTCACTTTGTACGTCGTCGCGGAGATGGCTGGCTTCTGGGTGGTCAACGGCCGCTTTTCTTCCAACCACTTTTTGCGGCCGCCGTTGACGATCAAGACCTTTTCGTGGCCATAGTATTTCAATTGCCAGAAGGCCCAGGCGGCAAACCAGTTGTTGTTGTCGCCATAGAGGACGATGGTCGTCTCGGGCGAGATTCCGGCTTGGCCGAGTAACTCTTCAAATGCTTGCGGATTTGCCAGGTCGCGGCGAAGCGCGTCCTGCAATTCCGTCTGCCAGTTCCAGGAAATGGCGCCGTCGATGTGGCCCTGATCGTACGAAGTGGTGTCCACGTCCACTTCCACAAGGCGAATTCCGGGATCCTTCGCGTGAGCGACGATCCATTCGGTGGTGACGAGAACTTCCGGGTGCGCGTAGTCGGACATAGTTTTTCCTTTCCTTCGGGGTGGAGCGAAAAGAGTAGCGCAGCTAGGCCAGTAAATCACCCTCTTTTTTATCGAGATTCAAGTAATCATCGCTCATCTCTTCGCGAACAGTCTTAGTCTAATATTATCAGTGCTTTACAGGGAATATCGCGACGGAAATCAATTCGCGATTTCCAGCTTCCCGCCCTGGCTCTCCCATTCGATGCGCACTAACCAGTCGAAGTGCATACCCTGGCTCTCGAGCCACCCTTCCAAAGCTTCGCGCGATTCGGCGCGAAATTCCGCGAACATCTTGCCTTCCTGCATGTTTACAAGCACCCGTTCGGCTCTGGCGGGTCCGCCTTCCTGCATGCGCTGCGCGAGATTTTCTGCGCCTTGGCGCGTCAGGCAGGCCAGAGTGTGTTGCGTCAAATAGCGTGGCATGGATCTTCCTCATCGGCAGATGGCGATTTGTCAGTAAACAGCGAAGTCTAGCAAGGGGCCGCGAAATCCCAAAATTTTCGATTCCCGTCGAGCCAAGACGTTATTTCGTAGTGGGTCAGTTTCCGATTACGACTAATCGGGAGTTAGCGCAGTCTTCCTTCCTGTGCAGACAGCGAATCGTGTGGGTGTCTCTTCGATTGCCTGTGGCTTTACGTTGCGCCGAAGAACTGCTGCAGTTCCGCGAGGACTTCCTCGGGACGTTCTTCCTGCAGGAAATGGCCGCAATCGAGACTGTGCCCCGTAACCGTTGATGTCGCTTTCGCCCGCCAGGTCGCAAGAACGTCCCACAACTGCCCGACGGAGTTTTTTGCCCCCCAGAGGGCGTGGATCGGTGCCACGATCTTGTTGCCCGCACGGTCATCCGCTTCGTCCATCTCAAGACCGATATCCGCAGACGCTCTGAAGTCCTCGCATCCGGCATGAATCGTCGACGTGCAGCAGAAGCAGCGAAGATACTCGCTCACTGCTTCAGGCGCTAGGGCTCCCGGCGTCTTGTTCAGCCCGCTAAGGATTACTTCCAGATAGTACTGAGGATCGATCCCAAATGAGATGTTCTGGCAGGGGCGCTGCTTGGACCACATGTACTTGGTCGCAAACTCTTGATTGGTTTGTTGATACATCGTCAACGTCGGAGCGATGTCCATGAGACAAACCTTCTTGACGCTTTTGGGAAAGTCGAGACACAGCCGATGGGCGACGCGAGCACCTCGATCGTGGGCACCCACAAGGAACCGCTCGTGGCCAAAATGATGCATCGTCTCGACCTGACGGCTGCGTTGCGAGGCGTTGCTTGGCTGGACAGAAAAAGTTAGTTATCTCTCCCATAGGTTTGTTAGTGTCTAGAGTTCCCGGCGCTCCAGGGACTCGCCGGCACGTTGGAGCTCTAACTTGACGGCTACCCATCTCGCGTCGCTCCACAGCTTAGGAAAAGCGGACGGAGATCGTTGATCGACAGCACGGAAAAATCGCACCGCCCCGTCGCACGCTCGTTTCGCCGACAGCCGGAGTTCTGGCTCAGCGGCGTTTTTCTCCTCTCTCTTACCCTGATAAATCCCTGGGTACGCGGTGACGGGGTCGGCTACTACGCCTACCTTCGCGCGCCCATCATCGAGCACAGCCTGAATTTCGAAAACGACTATCGCTCCGCCAATGCCAGTTTTCGCGGCCCCCGCCTCGACGAAAATGGAAACCTTAAGCCCGAGGTGCGCACGCCCACCGGTCATCTCGAGAATCATTTCACCGTCGGTCCCGCTATCCTTTGGAGCCCCTTCTTCCTTACGGCCCATGTGGGCGTCTTACTCGCTCGTGCCTTCGGCTCTACAGTGGCCGCCGACGGTTTTTCTACGCCCTACCGTCTTTCCATGGCCTTCGCTACGGCTCTTTACGGTTTCCTCAGTCTGCTGCTGGCTTTCCGCCTGGCGCGCCAGTATGTGAACGAATGGTTCGCGTTCCTGGCTACCGTGGCGATTTGGTGGGCTAGTTCGCTTCCTGTGTATATGTATTTCAATCCCTCGTGGTCGCATGCACTCTCCGCTTTCATCGTGGCGTTTTTTCTCTGGTACTGGCATGAAACTCGCGGCCAGCGCACTACCTGGCGATGGCTGCTCCTCGGTGTCTGCACCGGCCTGATGCTTGACGTCTACTATCCCAACGCCATGGTTCTTATCGTGCTGCTGCCGGAAGCTGCCAAACAATACCGTGCGGCATTCCGCGATCCCAGCAGTTCGCCGCGCCCCTCGCGCCTGCTTGCCGATCAACTTCTCTTTGTCGTCGTCGCGTTACTGTGTTTTGTTCCCACCTTGGTGGCCCACCGCATCATCTACGGCAACGCCCTGGAATCCGGCTATGTCCCGTTGCGCGACTGGCTTTGGCGTTCGCCGGTCCTTCTTGCGGTACTTTTCTCTTCCAATCATGGTCTGCTCCCTTGGACGCCCATACTTTTATTCTCCATCGTAGGTCTGGCGATGTTCTGGCGCCGTGCACCCGAAATTGGCGGACCATTTGCCGCAGCCGCCCTGGTCTTTTATCTTTTCATCGCTTGCTATCCGGACTGGGCTGGCATCTCGTCCTACGGAAACCGCTTTTTCGTTTCTCTTACCATTTTGTTCGTGCTTGGGCTCGCCGTTTTTCTCGATACCCTCGCGCGCCTGTTCTCCAGCAGACGCATCTTCATTCTCGTTTCCAGCGTCGTACTCATGGCTTTCATGCTCTGGAATGCGGGTCTTATGTTTCAGTGGGGCTCGCACCTCGTTCCTGCCCGCGGCCCGATCTCGTTCCCGGAGATGATCCACAATCAGTTTTTCGTGGTTCCCCGTCAACTTACCGGCAAACTCGAGTCCTACCTTTTCAGGCGCCGCAAACTCATGCAGCAAATCGAAGACGGGGACATCCAGCAAATGAAGCACCAACCCCAGCCTTAGTCCGGTTGTGCCTGTTCGCCGCGCCGAACCGCTTTCTCCGAAGGTCCGCGTGACGAACGTAAGCCAATACCATCGTGGAAACTGGCCGCTCCCGCGCCCCTTATCTCCCTGCCGTACCTCTGCATCTCTGATACTCTAGGGGTCGTTGGACCATTCTGAACAACCTCGCCGCACTTTCGCGGAAAGGTGCTGCGTTCCGGGCTCCCGCGCCTCGTTTGCGCGCCGGGCCCTCGTGAGGTTTCTCAGCATTTCCTGATGGCTTCAGTGACCACACGTCCGCCCGACGAACCCGCGTCCAACACGCGTCCGACGGAGACTCTTTCCCCGCGAAACGCCTTGGCCGCCGCGGAACGCGCCTTCTCCGAAAGCCACGTTACGCATTCTCCCGTCATTGTCCGCATCGAACCTCCCCATGGCTGGTTCGATCTTCGTCTCCGCGAACTCTGGGCCTACCGCGAACTCCTCTATTTCTTCATCTGGCGCGACGTCAAAGTTCGCTACAAGCAAACGGTCATCGGCGTAGCGTGGGTTGTGCTGCAGCCGCTTCTCACCATGGGCGTCTTCACCCTATTTTTCGGTCGTCTGGCCAAACTCCCCTCCGACGGTCTTCCTTACCCGGTATTCTATTTCTCTGCCCTCGTCCCCTGGACCTACTTCGCCACCGCCCTGCAGAGCTGTACCAACGTCGTCGTAGAAAATCAGCGCGTCATCACCAAAGTTTATTTCCCGCGCCTCGTTCTTCCCATCTCGCCGGTTCTCGCCGGCTTGGTGGATTTTGCCATCGGCTTCGCCGTTCTCTTGGTGGTCATCGCTCTCTATCACCAACGCCCGACGGCCGCCATCGTCTGGCTCCCGGCCTTCCTCTTCCTCGCACTGCTCACCGCGCTCGGCGTTGGCCTCTGGATGTCCGCGCTGAACGCCCTCTATCGCGACGTTCGCTACATCGTCCCGTTCCTCATGCAATTTTGGTTGTTCGCCTCTCCGGTGGCCTACCCGAGCTCCCTCGTTCCCGCGCGTTACCGCTGGCTCTACGGCCTGAATCCCATGGCTGGCGTGATCGAAGGCTTCCGCTGGGCCCTCACCGGCCACGGTCAGCCCCCGGGGCCGCAATTGGCTGCCAGCGCCGCGGCCGTCGTGCTCATCCTCTTGGGCGGCCTCCTCTTCTTTCAACGCATGGAGGGCGCCATTGCCGACCGCGTCTAACCCCGCCATGCCCACCTTAACCGCTACCGCCCCATCCCCAATGGTCCCGCGCCCTTGACCTCTACCGTCATCCACGCCGAATCCCTCGGCAAGAACTATCGCCGCGGACTGCAAACCTTTCCGGGTTTGCGCCACGCGCTTGAGAATTTCCTTCGTGCGCCGCTCCAATCGTTGCGCCGCCCCAAACAGGAAACTTTCTGGGCCCTCAAAGACGTCTCCCTCGACGTTCGCGAAGGCGAAGTCCTTGGCCTCATCGGCCGCAACGGCGCCGGCAAAACCACGCTTCTCAAAATTCTCTCTCGCATCACCCGCCCCACCACCGGCTTCGCGGAAATCCGCGGCCGCGTCGGCAGCCTTCTCGAAGTCGGCACCGGCTTCCACCCAGAACTCACCGGCCGCGAAAACGCCTTCCTCTCCGGCGCCATCCTCGGCATGAGCAAGTGCGACATCACCCGCAAATTCGACGAAATCGTCGCCTTCGCCGAACTCGAAAAATTCATCGATACCCCCGTCAAGCACTACTCCTCCGGCATGTACGTCCGCCTCGCCTTCGCCGTAGCCGCCCACCTCGAACCAGAAATTCTCCTCGTCGACGAAGTCCTCGCCGTCGGCGACATCCGTTTCCAAAAAAAATGCATGGGCAAGATGGATGACGTTTCTAAGGCAGGACGCACCGTCATCCTCGTCAGTCACAATGTCGGCGCCATCGGTCAGCTGTGTCATCGATGCCTGTGGTTGGAAAAAGGCTCCCTTGTGGCGGATGGACCCGTTGACGGTACAATCAACGAATACGTGAAGAGTATGGCCACTCCGCAGGAGAATCGCACTTGGGAGCGCGCTGGCACCGGGAGGGTGCGCTTTTCCGCAATCGAAGTTTGCGATCCGGACGGACTGCCCGCCGCGCACGTGCCGATGGGTTACGATTTTTGTATTCGCGCCGCCGGAATAGCGGAGGGCGCAGCGACCGAGTTTAATGTTGCCTTACAGCTGGTGACTCCCAACGGGGTTCTTGCCATGTGGGCCTACGATCAGTTCAAAACTTTTCGCGCCACTCCGCAAGGCGAGTTCTTAATTGAAATTCGCCTGCCGCAACTGCTCCTTATGCCTGGTTCTTATCTCCTGAACCTCTGGGCTGGTCGCGCAGGTCAGGAAGAGTTCGACTACGTCAAGAATGCCACGTCATTTGACGTGATTCAAAGTGACCGGATACTCGTCACCGATACGGTTACAAACCAATACGGCCTCTTTTACGGACGCCCTGAGGGAACGCAGCTAAAGTGACGCGGTATGTGGTTTTCGCCGTTTTATCACTCGCGGATTTTTGCCTCGATATGCCGGGGATCCATGAGCTAGTCACGCCTGCGTCCCTCTATTCCTTTATTGTGGCAGGTGTCTTGCTACTTGCGTGGGAGGCGCCGCTGCTCGGAAATCGCAGCATAGCAGCGATCGAACTCGCCGGTGCGCGATTCGCGGCAAGAAAAAAACTGGCAATTTTTCTCATTGCGCTGCTGCCGATACTACTACGCGTACTTTTGCTCCCAATTTATCCTCTACGTCCCCCCGGCGTTCAAGATGAATTTAGTTACTTGTTCGCTGCCGACACATTCGCCCACGGCCACCTAGCCAACCCGCCCAATCCCATGTGGGTATATTTCGATACCATCCACATCCTTCAGCATCCCGTAGTAGCCTCGAAATACCCGCCTGGCCAGGGCGCCGTACTCGCACTGGGCCAGCTCCTTGGCCATCCATGGATAGGCGTTCTGCTGAGCATGGGAGCGATGTTTGGCGCTCTTTTGTGGATGTTGCAAGGATGGTTTCCTGCTAAATGGGCGTTACTTGGCGCCGTGTTGGCGCTGTTAAGATTCGGTGTATTTAGCTATTGGATGAACAGCTATCTCGGCGGTGCTGTTGCGGCATTCGGCGGAGCGTTGGTGATGGGGGCGTATCCGCGCTGGCTGATACACCATCGACGCCGGTATGCCTTCATCTTGGGAGTCGGCGCGGCAATTTTGGCCAACAGTCGGCCGTTTGAGGGGTTCGTTCTCTGCGTACCAGTTAGCGTAGCGCTGATGTGGTGGCTGTCTCGTAACCGCGATGTTCCATGGCGCGAAGTGTCGTCGCGACTGTTCATTCCGCTCGGTACTGTGATGCTCGTCGCCTCCAGCTTCACGCTCTACTACGATTGGCGCATCACAGGAAATCCATTCCTCTTTCCGCACTCACTCGATACCCGCATCCATTGGAACATCCCGATTTTCTTTTGGGACAAAATGAAACCGCCGCTATCCTATATGAATCCCCAGTTCAGCGCCCTTTACGTCGACTGGGCCCGCGCGTTTTGCGACGATCACCTCCGCCATTTCTGGCATTATTCCTGGCTGAATTTGCTTGCCTTCAAAGACTTCTTTTTAGGGGCGGGACTGCTCATTCCCCTGTTGGCTTTACCTTCGCTTCTGCGGGCTCGCCGCACTCGCTTCTTGGTCGTACAATTCCTGTTGTTTTCCGCCGCGATAGCTTCCCTGATCTGGTTCAACCTCCACTACATCGCACCGGCAGTCGCCACGCTATTTGCACTTCTCCTCCAGATGATCCGCTATCTGCGCCGTTGGGAATTTCGTGGCAGACCTGTCGGAATCGGCCTCACGCGTGCCGTCGTCCTTTTAACTTCCCTGTCCTTTTCCATTTGTTTTCTGCATGCGGCTAGGCACCCGGATGCGCCTCCTTGTCCAGGGGAGCCCTACTTCACGCTTCCGGATCGGGCGCAGATGCTCACACGGCTTCAGTCGATGCCCGGCGAGCACCTCGTAATAGTTCGCTACTCGGAACCAAAACATAACCCCGTTATCGAATGGGTTTACAATGCGGCTGATGTGGATCATGCAAAGGTGGTCTGGGCCAGGGAGATTCCCGGTATCAGCTTGCAGCCCCTGCTTGAGTACTACAACACCAGATCAGTGTGGTTAGTGGAGGCAGACGCATCTCCGGCGCGCTTGGTTCCTTATGCTGCATCCTTGCCGCCCTCAGACAGCCATCAAGGGGTCGACCATCCTCACTGAACTCTATAGATCACCGGTGAACAGAATCAGTGCACTCCCAGTTCATTCCGAGGGCCGGCAATGAATTGTTTGAATCTCGGGTGCGGGGACCGCTTTCGCGCCGATTGGGAGAACCTGGACCACGCGCCGACGTCGCCAAGGGTCCACGCTCATGACCTGCGAAACGGCATCCCCTTTCCCGATGGAACTTTTGATGTTGTCTATCACTCCCACGTTCTTGAGCATTTTCCAAAGCGCAATGCCCCGGCTTTTGTCCAAGAATGCCACCGCGTGTTGAAAACTGGCGGGACCATCCGTGTCGCTGTTCCCGACCTTGAGCGCATCGCCCGCCTCTACCTGGAATCGCTCGAAAAAGCTTCGCTGGAAATTCCGGGGTGGGCCGACAATTACGATTGGATGCTCATGGAACTGTACGACCAGGCTGTCCGGGAAAAATCCTGCGGCGCGCTCGTGGAATATTTCAACCGGAACCCAATCCCCAATTGGGATTTCGTCCAGCAACGCTGGGGCGTCTTCGTCATTCCGCTCCTCAAAAGCATTCAACAAAACGCCGCATCTACATCCGCCTCTCCAAAACAAATCGCTTGGGGTTACATCTTTCGCCATCCAGCAGACGTGCTGCGCGGCAAGCTCCTGAGGCTTCTGTTGAGTCCCGCGGACTTGGAAGCTCTGCGAGTCGGCCGCTTCCGCAGCTCGGGTGAAATTCACATGTGGATGTATGACGCCTACTCGCTCGCTCGCCTCTTGCAGGAGGCTGGCTTCACCGATCCGCAACGCCTCGGACCTGCGGAAAGCCGTATTCCCGGCTGGGTTAGTTTTAATTTGGATACGGAGCCGGACGGTCGAATATACAAAGCCGACTCGCTCTACATGGAAGCGGTAAAGTCGTGAATCGTCCGAAAATTCTCTTTGTCGCCGCCAATGAAGGCTCCCGGTGGGGTGGCAGTGAATTTCTTTGGAGCTCCGCAGCCGACAAATTAGTTCGCCGCGGTTGCGAGGTTCGCGTTAGTGTGAAGCATTGGGACGCGCCGGTGCGTCAGGTCGAAGCCTTGCGCGAGGCAGGTTGTCGCATCTTCTATCGTCGTCCTCCCACTTTTTTTTCGCGCCTGGGACGGAAAGTCTTGCCGCTCCCGGCCTATGACCGCTCGCACTTCCACCGCGCAGCACGTGGGATGGACCTCGTCGTGATTTCTCAGGGCGGAAACATCGAAGGACTTCCGTGGATGGAATTTTCTCGTGAGACAGGCTCAAAATACGCTGTCATCGCTCAATGTGCTTCTGAGACCTGGGCGCCCGACGATGCCGCGGCGGAGAGGCTGGCCGCAGGTTATGAAGGCGCGATTCGTCCCTATTTCGTCTCAGAAGCCAATCTGGATCTTACTCGGCGTCAGTTCACAGTTTCGCTGGCCCGCGCTCAAGTCATCCGCAATCCATTCAATGTTCGATACGACGCCAGGCCTCCTTGGCCCTCCGACGAGTCAGACCGTCTATCCCTAGCGTGCGTGGCCAGGTTAGAGGTCTCCGCGAAAGGCCAGGATTTGTTGCTCGAAGTCTTAAATCTTCCCCACTGGCGTGAGCGCAACGTTCGCCTTTCGCTCGTAGGCGGAGGCATCAACGAACGTATGCTTCGTCGCCGGGCGGACCATCTAAAGTTAACCACCGTCGAGTTCCAGGGCTATTCAAATGACATCGAAGGAATTTGGGCCAGACATCACGCCCTGGTACTACCCTCCAGATGCGAAGGGTTGCCCCTTGCGATTGTGGAAGCCATGCTTTGCAGCCGCCCGTGTATCGTCACCGACGTCGCTGGAAACAGCGAAATGGTGCGAGATGGGGCTAACGGTTTTCTCGCGGCCGCCCCGACGATCAATCTGTTGGATGCCGCGCTCAATCGCGCATGGGATGCACGCTCCCGACTACGCGCCATGGGGGAAACCGCTGCAATCGATGTGCGCCGAACGGTTCCGAAGGATCCGGGAGAGGATTTCGCGCAAGAGCTGTTAAGGCTGGCGGGGAAATCGGCCGCATGACTCCGCTCGTAACCGTCATCATTGACAGCTACAACTACGGCCACTTTATTGAAGAGGCCATCGACAGCGTTCTTTCTCAAGATTTTCCCGCGGAACAAATGGAATTGTTGGTCGTGGACGACGGCTCCTCTGACGACACTGCCGAGCGCGTTCGAAAATATGGCCAGCGCGTCCAATATTTATATAAATCCAACGGTGGCCAGGCTTCTGCCTTCAATCTCGGATTCGCGCATGCTCACGGAGAGGTCGTCGCGCTCCTCGACGCCGACGACTATTTTCTCCCCGGCAAACTCAAACGCGTGCTCGCCGAATTTTCAAAGCATCCTGACGCCGGCCTGGTCTATCACCGCCTGCAGGAGTTCCACACCCGCACCGGCGAGCGTCACGACGGCTTCTTCAGCGCCCTTTCCGGAAATGTTGCCGCCAGCCGCCGCGATCTGCTTTCTTACATCCTCTATCCCAGCTCCGCCCTCGCTTTCCGGCGCAGCTCCGTTGCCTCGCTTCTTCCCATTCCGGAGCGTCTCACCATTCAGGCGGACTCGCACCTCACCGGTCTCATCATCTTCCTGGCGCCCGTCGTCGCTGTGCCGGAGTCGCTCTCCGTCTATCGCATCCACGATCACAACTTGTTCCACTCCGCGACCGCCGATATCGACGTCGAACGCACTCAGCGTCGCATGGCCACTCGCGAAATCCTTATCAGTGGTATGAAATCGTGGCTGGCTGCCAATGGGCGGGATCTGGCTGACTCTGATTTGCACGCTCTCTTTATGCAGTGGCGGCTGACCCAGGAGGGCGACGAGTTCCAACTAGATCCCCCCGGCCGCCTGCGCCTCTTCCGTCACCTCTGGCAATACAACACCTATTTTCGACCGCGCCTCACCCCGCGCCACCTGGCCGTAAATTACGCCCAAGCCTTTGCCTCCCTGCTCCTGGGCTACGACCACCTCGATCGCTTCGACGACTGGTACCAGCGCGCCCGCCGCCTGCTACGGACCCCTCCTTCCACTTAGCCGCGCAAGTTCCAGTACCCCTCAGTAACTTTACCCACACTCACCATATGTTTACTCACTGAGTACTTAAAACTAATAGAAGAACGTCGATATGATCCGCCGCACTATGTCTGCTAGTCCGCTGCTCGGTCTCGATTCGCCAATCGGCCCCGAATGCTTTGGCTCGCTCCTCGCACGGGGGCTGCCTCCCCGGCCTGTGGCGGCAGCTTCGAGCGCAATCTGAAATGCTCACCATCTTCACTACCGCCAAGCCCTTTCGCGGGCATTTCGAAATCATTCAGCGCAATGCGCTGAAAAGCTGGACGCTTCTTCATCCCGATATACAAATTATCCTTTTCGGCGATGACCCAGGCGCGGGAGAGATCGCGCGCGACCTGCGCATACAGCATCAGCCGTTCGCGTTGAAGACCGCCTATGGCGCCATGCGCGTCGATTACATGTTTGCCAGGGCGCAGGAACTCTCGCGCTTCAATCTCTGCTGTTACATCAATTGCGACATTATTCTTCTGCAGGATTTCTGCGCCGCGCTCCGGCGCACCGTGGCTGCCTATCCGCATTTTCTGATGGTCGGCCGCCGCTGGGACCTCGACATTACCGAGCCTCTGCCCTTCCATGCCCCGGATTGGCAGGCGCGCTTAGCACAGCAAGTTAGACAGTCCGCCAGACAGCGCACCCCGGACTGGATCGACTATTTTGCGTTTTCCCGCGGTGTCCTCGGCCGAAATCTTCCTCCCCTCGCAATCGGCCGTCCGTTCTGGGACAACTGGCTGGTTTGGAAGGTGCTCGCGGCCTCCAAACCAGTAGTCGATGCCTCTGAAGTCGTTCTCGCGGTGCACCAGAATCACGATTACAGCCACCATCCCCAGGGGGAAAAGGGCGTCTGGCACGGCGAAGATCAGCGGGTAAACTTTCAGTTGATTGGCGGTCATGGCCACCTGCGCACCATCGCCAACGCGCCGTACCGGCTCACGCCATCGGGATTTGCGCCAAACCGGCTTCACCGAATCCATTACTGGCTCACTCGAGGAAAGCACTTTGGCATTTTGGTCGTCACCAAATTTCAAAGTTACGTCTGGCACCCCATCCTCGATTTCACGCGGCCCCTACGCAATGCCGTGGGACTTCGCAGGAGCAGCATCGAGTGATCTTGCGCGTGTGCGGTATCCCTCACTCCCATGCCGACATCTCTATCGTTATGAGTAACCTACGCGCGTAATCTTTCGTCGGCACCCCAGACCGTCCAGCATCCCCTGCATACTTAAACCTTTTATAATCTATATGATTCGCGAATGTACCCTCCAACCCCTTTACTGTCTATATGTTCCATCATAACGTACCGGGGGTGGGTGGTTTCCCACGATTATGGTTAACCTCCCTCTTCCGTAGACCTCGCTTCGCCGTTCATTCCGCCGATCGCCAAAATTCCTGACCGAGCACTTTTGACTTTTCACCCGTAATCGCTATCGTCTCCCTTTCGGAAATTCCCCCCAACTTCCCGGAATGCTCTTGGAGAACTCACAATGAAACCGTTCGCAGCCCTGGTCCTCGCAATGATCGCAGCAATGCTTCCCTCCGCAATTCGCGCGCAACAGCCCAGCTCCAAGACGTATGTACTCAAGGCTGCGCGCATGTTTGACGGCAAGAGCAACGCCCTCGCGACCCCCGGTCTGGTCGTCGTCACCGGCGGCAAAATCACCGCCGTCGGCGCCGGCGCCACAATCCCCGCTGACGCAGAGGTCATCGATCTCGGCGACGCCACACTGCTTCCCGGATTCATCGACGCCCACACGCACCTCACCATGCAGTACCGCGAGGACTACACCAAAGCGATGCTCCAGAGCCTGCAGCTCACCATCCCGGAAAAGGCCATCGATGCCACCGTCAACGCGCGCGTCACGCTCATGGCCGGCTTCACCACCGTGCGTGACGTCGGCTCCGAGGACTATCTCGACGTCGGCTTGCGCAACGCCATCGACAAAGGCGTCGTTCCTGGACCGCGCATGCTGGTCTGCGTGCACGCCATCGGCGCCACCGGTGGTCACTGCGACGAAACCGGCTTTCGCGCCGGCGTCTTTGGCAAGGAGACTGGTCCGGAAGAAGGCGTCGTCAATGGTGCGGACCAGGCGCGCTACGCCGTGCGCCTCGCGCATAAGTATGGGGCGACCATTATCAAAACCTGCGCCACCGGCGGAGTTTTGTCGCTGGCGGATTCCGTGGATACGCCGCAACTGACGCAAGCGGAGCTGGATGCGATCGTTGACGAAGCGCATGCGTTGAGATTAAAAACGGCGGCGCACGCGCACGGCGCGGAAGGCGCGAAGCGCGCCATTCGCGCGGGGATTGATTCCATCGAACACGGCTCGTTTCTGGATGACGAAGCCCTGGATATGATGAAACAGCGGGGCACGTACTACGTTCCGACGCTCATGGCGATTCAAGGACTTTCCGAGCAAATTGCGAAGGGCGTGGCCATCCCTCCGGCGATAAAAGTGAAGGCAGACTTGGCGATCGCCTCGTTGCACCAAACTTTTCAGAAAGCGCTGGCGAAAAACATCAAAATTGGATTGGGCACGGACGCAGCGGTTTATCCGCACGGGCGCAACGCGGAAGAGTTTCACCAAATGGTGGACTTAGGGATGAAGCCGGTGGACGCGCTGAGAGCGGGAACTTCCTCGGATGCGGACCTGCTCGGTTTGTCGGCGAAGATAGGAACTCTGGAAATAAACAAATTTGCCGATGTGGTCGCGGTTCCCGGCGACCCAATCCAAAATATTCGCCAGACGGAGCACGTCTTTTTTGTGATGAAAGAAGGCGTGATTTACAAAAACGATGGTGCCGCAAAGTAGCGGCGCCCTCCCGAGGTCCGCGTTTTTTCTTCAGTGTTTTTCGAAAGGCCTCAAGCCTCTAGCTTGAAGCGCGTGGAGGCCAGCCGATAAAGCCGGCGCCAGAGCAGGCGATTGATCAGCACCACCACCGCGGCCATGATCAGCGTAGAGGCCAGCAAAATATCAAAGCGGCCGGAATCGCTGGCGCTGGCGATGGTGCTACCGAGGCCGGGGACGGAAACGATGCGGCCCTGGAAATGAAAATATTCGGCGATGATGCTGGCGTTCCAAGCGCCGCCGGAAGCGGTGACCATGCCGGTAACCAGGTAGGGAAAAATTCCGGGGAGAATGAGGAAGCGCCAGCGGTCCCAGGAACCGAAATGAAAGATGTGCGCGGCTTCCTTAAGATCGGTGGGAATGGCCATGGCGCCGGCGATGACATTGAACAAGATGTACCACTGAGTGCCCAACAGCATGAGCAGCATGGCGGCGATTTCCAATCCGCCGCGCAGCCGAATCAGGAATAACAAAATTATCGGAAAGAGCGCGGTCGCGGGAATGGAAGCAGCCATTTGCGCCAATGGCTGCGCGATGCGCGAAAACTTTGGATTGGAGCCGATGTATACGCCTACGGGAACGGTCCACAGCGCGCCGAGGAGTAACGCAGCGTTGACCCGCAGAAAGGTCAACGCTGCGCTGCGCAGCAAATCAACGTAATCTTCCGGGTGCAATTGCGCAAGTTCCAGCGTGGCGTGATAGAGGGCCAAAGCCAGTCCCGCAAGGGCCACGCCGGCCAGGAAATATCCGAGCCATTTACGCGGTTTTCTCTGCTTCGGCGCGGAGAAGCTGGCGGCCGCGCGGCGCGCCCCGACGGCCAGCGACAGCGTGATCCAATTGATGAGCGGGCTGAGCAGCAGGCGATATAAGCGAATGACGATGGATGCCCGGCCGAGCAGGCTCAACAAGCTGGCCTGGGATTGACCGGCGCTTTCCACTTGCTCGAATTTGAATTTATCGGCCCAGACGATCACCGGGCGCCAAATCAATTGATCCAGTAAAACGATCACGGCAATCATGGCGGCCAGTCCCCATAGGATGGCGCGGGTGTCTCCATGGCTTGCGGCGGTTTGCAAAAATGAGCCCAGGCCGGGCAAACGGAAATCGCGTGGCCCAAGCACGAACATTTCGCAGGCCATCAGGAAAAACCAGCCGCCGGCGACAGACATCATGGAATTCCAAACAAGGCCGATGGTGGAGAACGGCAAATCGAGCTCCACGAAACGCTGCCAGCCGCTGAAGCGATAGATGATGGCGGCTTCGCGCAATTCGCGCGGCTGCGTTTTCAGCGAGGAGTAAAAACTGAAGGCGATATTCCAGACCTGTCCGGTGAAGATCAAAAGGATGGAGCCAAGTTCGACGCCGATCTGGCTGTGCGGGAAAATAGCCACCATGGCAAGCATGACGCCGGGCAAAAAGCTGAGCACCGGAATGGACTGCAGAATATCGAGCAACGGGACCATCACCACTTCCGCACGGCGCGATTTCGCGGCGATGTATCCGTACGCCAGCGCGAAAAGCAAACTGAGCACGTACGCAACGCCGATGCGCACGAGAGAATAGAGGGCGTAAAGCGGAAGAATGCGGGGGTCTTGAGAGATGTGCGCTTGCGCGGTTACCGGGCCAAGCCAGGAACGCCCGATGGCGTAAACGCCGTAAATGGCGGCAAAAATGAAGAGGAAGATGGTGATGTCGATCAGAAAAGCGAAACTCCAGCGCGAGCCGGCGGGCCGCTGCTGAGCGGGCGGAATCGGCGTGGTTGATTGCGGGACGGTCGCGGTTAAGGGCAAGGGCGATCAAACCTCGGTAAGCGTCAGCTTGCCGGTAGCGGCGTCGTAGTCAAACAATTCGGCGTAACGGCCCCACTGGATGGCGGTTTCCAGCTGCCGGCGCGCTTCATCCTCGCTGAAGTGCTCGTCGAGCAGGTCGCGAAAGAATTCGTCGGAAAGAGTGCGGTCGGCCTTGGCTTTGAGAGATTGCTCCATCTGGCGAAGCAGGGGGACATTGGCGAGGGCGGCTTTGCGAAAAATGGCTTTGCGCGCCTGAATATCGGCTTGGGCAAACTGCAGGCCCAAGGGAGTGATGATGGCATCGCCTTCTTCGACACGCAGCATACCGAGGAGCGAGGAAGTGTCCACCGTAGGAAGCAGGGCGTCGACCTCGAGACTGAGCTCGCCCGCGAGTTTATGCAGATCGATGCGTCCGCCGAGATCGGCGAGAATTTCCAGAAGTCCGGCGGCGCCTCCAGGACGCGTGTGCGGAAGCATCATCTGTTTGTGGGCCACGGGTTTTCCGGCGGCGCTTCCCGAAGCCGCGGTGACAAAGGTGTGCTCGTCCGGGCGAGTGAGCACGCGGTAGATATCGTCGACCAGAGAGATAAATTCGGGGGCCTTGCGGTCGCGGGGATGAGGAAGGGTCACGGTGAAATCGGCGTGGATGTGAGCGGGATTGCGGCCGAGAACGATGATGCGATCAGCGAGGATCACGGCTTCTTCGATATTGTGCGTGACGATGAAAATGGCGCGAGTGGGAATTTTGTGTTCCAGCCAGAGCTCAAGAAGTTCGCCGCGCAGAGTCTCCGCGGTGAGAACGTCCAACGCGGAAAAAGGTTCGTCCATAAACAGGACTTCCGGTTCCACAACCAACGCGCGAGCTACGCCAACGCGCTGCTTCATGCCGCCGCTCAGCTCCTTGGGATAGGCACTTTCAAAACCATCGAGACCCACGGCGTCGATAATGCGCAGGGCGCGTTTGTGGCGCTCGATGGTGGGCATGCCGCGGGCTTCCAGCGGGGCTTCGACGTTTTCGAGAACGGTGAGCCACGGGAAGAGGGCAAAACTTTGAAACACAATAGAGACGTTGGGGTGTTCGCCCCGCACGGGTTGGCCGTGCCAGAAAACTTCTCCGGCGCTCGCCGGCGAAAGGCCAGTGAGCATCCGCAGCAGGGTGGATTTGCCGCAGCCTGAGGGGCCGAGCACGGCGATGATTTTGCCGGGGTAGACGGCGAGGTCGGTGGCGGAGATGACCTGGATGCGGGTGCCATCGGGCTGAGGATAGAATTTCTCGAGTTTCCGGGCTTCGATAATAGGCTCGGTGTCGGCGAGCTTCGGCGCGACGGTGGTGCCGGGGGTCATGTTCGCGGTGCTCATGAGAGCGTGTATTATCGCTCAACTGCGTGGCGGGCGAACAGCAGGGATGCGCAAGGAGCGCGTCGCTGCCCGTTGGTTACCCGGTTTGTTACTGAGACATGAACATCGTGCGACCGCGCACACAAGCAGGATGAGAAGGAAGGAATGAGCGAAGATTTGGGCACGCTGATTGTGACGGGCGGCAGCCGCGGCATCGGCGCCGCGATTTCGCGCATGGCGGCAGCGCGCGGCTACGCGGTAGCCGTCAACTATCAGTCCGACCAGGCTTCCGCGAACGCGGTGGTGGAAGAAATTCAGCGCAATGGCGGGCGCGCCGCGGCAATTCATGGGGACGTGGGGGTGGAAGGAGACGTTCTCAGATTATTCGAAACCGCCGAAGAAACGCTTGGCTCGCTTTCCGCACTCGTCAACAACGCCGGCATTACCGGGGGATTTGCGCGAGTCGATTCCGTGAAGGCCGCAGTGCTCGAACGCCTAATGGCGGTAAACGTGACCGGCGCGATTCTTTGCGCGCGTGAGGCGGTGAAGCGGCTCTCCACCAAACATGGCGGTCGCGGCGGCGCGATCGTGAACATCTCTTCTCGTGCGGCACAATTGGGCTCGCCGGGCGAATGGGTGCACTACGCCGCATCGAAAGCCGCGATTGACGCGCTCACGATCGGCCTTGGCCGGGAGGTAGCCCAGGAAGGAATTCGTGTGAACGCCGTCGCTCCGGGCCTAGTGGAAACGGACATCCATGCTGCGAACGGCGATCCCGGACGTCTGGCACGTTTGACGCCGACGATTCCCATGGGCCGCGCGGGCACGGCAGAGGAGATCGCGGAAGCGGTTCTCTGGCTCCTCTCGCCGGCGGCTTCCTTTGTGACCGCGACCATCCTCAATGTGGGCGGTGGCCGCTAACGCGGTGGTGCTCTGGATGGTGAAGTGAGCCCACAGTGTAGAATTGTTTACGCGATGCGGCAGGCCGGACGTTTTGACCGGGCACGAGTTGCGTTAGAAACGCCTGCGGTTGAGGACCAGGGATTGCGGGCAACGTCGATTCCAACCATCCAGCAAAGTGAGTGCGTGCAAAATAATCCGAAGATCGTTCCGTCGAGAAGCGAGTGGATCCAGGCGGTGGGGATTTGCCTGGGGATTGCGCTGCTGGTGGTGACGCCTTTTTTCGTGCAGGGACTGGCTTCCGGGCACGATTTCGAGTTTCATGCAGCGTCCTGGCTGGATGTGGCCGGGCAATGGAAGGAAGGGATTCTTTTTCCGCGGTGGATGGAGTGGGCGAATCAAGGGTTCGGGGAGCCGCGATTTATATTTTATCCGCCGCTTTCGTGGATGCTGGGTGGGGCGCTCGGTTCGGTGATGCCGTGGAATGCCGTGCCGGTGGTGTTTATCGTGCTGGTGCAGACGATCGCGGGATTGTGTGCGTTTGCGCTGGGGCGCGCGGTGACCTCGCGAGGCGGGGCGCTTTTCGGGGCGGCCTGTTACGCGGCGAATCCTTATGCGCTGCTGGTGGTTTACATGCGGAGCGATTTTGCGGAGCAACTGGGGACGGCGTTTCTTCCGTTGTTGCTGCTGCTGGCGTTGCGGGTTAGCGGGATATTGCGCGGAGGACCTGAAGAACCTCGGGAGGGTTCAAATCTTGCCGAGACGGGGCGCAGCAGTTCCGCGCCCCTAGAAAAGCGAAATCGCCACCTTGTTTGGTTCGCGGTGGTGTTTGCGGTGGTATGGCTCGCTAATGCGCCTGCCGGGGTGATGGCCAGCTATGCGATGGCGCTGGTGTTTGCGTGGGCTTCGCTGAGCGCGAAGTCCTTTGTGCCTGGTTTGCGCGGCGCGGCGGGATTGGCGCTGGGATTGGGGCTCGCGGCATTCTATGTGATTCCGGCGGCTTACGAGCAGCGGTGGGTCAGCATCGAGCAGGTGGTGGGTCCGGGGCTGCGGCCGGTGCAAAACTTTTTGTTTACGCTGACCGAGGATCCGGAGCATAACTGGTTTAACTGGATCGCCTCGGGAGTGGCGATTCTGCTGGTGGTGGTGACAGGCATTGCCGCGGTGCTCGGGCATCGCAAGCCGATTCCGAGGGAGGCTGCGGGAACGCGAGAGAAGCAACAAGAAAAAAGCTGGAACGCGGTGCTGGTTTTGGCCGCAGTGGTCACGCTGCTGATGCTGCGGATCAGTAATGTGGCCTGGAGCTTGCTGCCGAAACTGAGATTCGTGCAATTTCCGTGGCGATGGATGGTGGTGCTGGGGGCGTGTTACGCGTTTTTTCTGGCGTGCGCATTTGGGCAGTCACGGCGCGGATGGATTTTGATTGCGGCGGCAGCGGCCTTGAGCATTGGGACCGCGGGATTGCTGATTCCGCAGGCCTGGTGGGATACGGAAGATCTACCGGCGCTGCGGGCGGCGATGGCGAACGGCACCGGATTTCTTGGAACGGATGAGTACGATCCGCGCGGCGATGATCACTATAGTTTGGCGGCGAAAGCTCCGCAGGCCGTGGTGCTGAACGCGGAGGATGCCGACGATCCCGCGCCGAAAGCGGATGTGACCGTTGAGAAATGGACGGCTGAAGAAAAAAAATTGCGGGTCTCGTCAACCGAGCCGGCACGCGTCGCACTACGGCTGCTGGACTATCCGGGTTGGCGGGTACAGGTGAATGGACAGCGAGTGACGCCGCAACACCCGGACGAAACTACGCAGATGCTCGTCGCGGTAGGGGCCGGAGAATCGATTATTTGGGCGCGGTTTTTGAGGACAGGAGATCAGACTCTGGGCATGGTGGTGACACTGATCAGCGTGGTCATGGCGATAGGAATTTTATTTTTGCCGCGGCTCCGAAACTACCGAGCTTTGCAGCATGTTCACTTTTAGCGGGTCAAATAAATTGTCGACCGGGAGATTAAATTTATGACGCAGAAAAGAGTTTTGAAATACTTGGTGGCGGTGATGTGTACGGCCGCGAGCTCTCCCATGATGGCGCAGAGCAATCTTGAACCTCCGGCCGGCCAGCAGGCGGTTCTTACCGTGAAGGGCGAAGGCGTGCAGATTTACGCTTGCAAGAATGTGGCGGGCGCTGCGCAGTGGGTTTTTCAGGCGCCCGAGGCAAAATTGTTGGATGCTGCGGGCAAAGAAATTGGGACGCATGGGGCTGGGCCGATCTGGAAGAGCGCGGACGGAAGCCTGGTGAAGGGTCAATTGGTGGCGAGCAACAAGGCTCCCGAGGCCGGCGACATTCCCTGGTTATTATTGAAAAGCAGCGGTCATGAGGGGGACGGGGTGCTGAGCAAGGTTGAATATATTCGGCGATCCGAGACGCATGGCGGAGTAGCGCCGAGCAGCGGTTGCGACAGCGGACATTTGGATGCCACGGCGCGAACAGCGTATTCGGCGACGTACACGTTTTATGCTTCCAAACCGTGAGATCTTGACGGCCGGGCGCTGAGGCTTGGAGCATCGAAGAAGAACTTAGAGGGAAGAACTTACAGGCCGGTCTGAAGACCGGCGCCTACAAAAGCAATACCCTCAGCGACGATCGACGGCCGGGTGGCGAATGTCCTGGCCCTGGACGATGTAGATTACGTCTTCGGCGATGTTGGTGGCGTGGTCGCCGATGCGTTCGAGGTTTTTGGCGACGAGAATCAATTCAAAGGCGGGAAAAACCACGCTGGAATCGCCCATCATGTAGGTGAGGAGTTCGCGGAAAATCTGATCGCGGTAGTGGTCGACCTGATCGTCGCTGGCGAGGACCTTTTGCGCGAGCTCGACGTCACGGCGCACCACGGCGTTGAGGGCTTGCCGGACCTGTTCTTCGGCCAATTCACTCATGCGGGGCAGGTCAACGTAGGGCTTTACGCGCGGGTGACGCAAGATGCGCAGTGCGCCTTGCGCGATGTTAACGGCCTGGTCGCCGATGCGTTCGAGATCGTTGTTGATGCGCGAGACGGCCAAAACGAAGCGGAGATCGGCGGCCATCAACTGGTGCAGCGCGAGGAGTTGCACTACGCGGTCATCAATTTCCAGCTGGAGTTCGTTGATGGCGGACTCTTCTTCGAGAGTGCGCTTGGCGAGGGCTTCGTCGGAGTCCAGAACGGAGTGCACGGACTGGTGGACGGCGCGCTCGGCGAGGCTGCCCATCCAGAGGAGGCGCTCTTTGACTTCGTTGAGATCTTTTTCAAAATGCCGTTCCATGGCGTCCTTCCTGTGATTCCGCTGGTGCCGATTTGGTGATGTTGCAAAAAGCCGAGTCCCCGCTGCGCTCGGAATGACAGAAATTAAAATTTACGTACAGCTGAGCGTAGCGCATTTTTTGCGCGGCGGAGAAAAAATCAACCAAAGCGCCCGGTGATGTACGCCTCGGTACGCGGATCCGTGGGCGTAGTAAAGAGATGCGGCGTGGGGGTGAACTCGATGAGCTGGCCGGTGAGCAGAAAGGCGGTGTAGTCGCTGACGCGGGCGGCTTGCTGCATGTTGTGGGTGACGATGGCGATGGTACAAAGATCTTTAAGCTGGACGAGAAGTTCTTCAATTTTGGCGGTGCTGATGGGGTCCAGCGCGGAGCAGGGCTCGTCGAGCAGCAGGACTTCGGGTTCGACAGCGAGGCCGCGGGCGATACAGAGACGCTGTTGCTGGCCGCCGGAAAGTTCGTAGGCGGACTTGTGCAGGTGGTCCTTCACTTCATCCCAGAGCGCGGCGTGGCGAAGGCTCTTTTCGACGGCGTCGGCAAGAGTGAGTTTAGAGCCGTTGATGCGCAGACCGTAGGCGACGTTGTCGAAGATGGATTTGGGGAAAGGGTTGGGGCGCTGAAAGACCATGCCGACGCGGCGGCGGAGCTGCGTGACGTCTTGCGCGAGAATGTTTTGATTGTCGAGCAGGATTTCGCCTTCGAGGCGCGTGTGGCGCACGGTTTCGTTCATGCGGTTGAAGGTGCGCAGGAGCGTGGACTTGCCGCAGCCAGAAGGGCCGATGAGGGCGGTAACTTTGTTGGAGGCGATGCCCAGACTGATGTCGAAGAGCGTTTGCTTGGGCCCATAGAAAAAATTGACGTGCGAAACGGTCATGCGCATGGAAGCCGCGGAGGGCATTTCGCGGCTGGGAAGTGAACCGCTCGGGGGAGCTATGTTTACGGGCAAAGGCGACCTCACAGAAGCGTTCATCGTTATTACGTCCTTGGAATCGAAACGCCGCGCGCGAGGATGGCGCGGGCAATAATATTTACAACAAGAATCAGGCCGAGAAGAACCAGACCTGCGGCCCAGGCCTGACGATGCCAGTCGTCATAAGGAGAAATGGCGTAGGTGTAAATCATCACCGGGAGCGAGGCGGTGGGCTGTCCCCAACCGGGACTCCAGAAGCGGTTGCCGAAAGCGGTGAAGAGGAGCGGAGCAGTTTCGCCGGCAACGCGAGCGAGGGCGAGCAAGATGGCGGTGATGATGCCGCGATAGGCAGCGGGCACGATGACGGAAGCGATGGTTTTCCATCTGCTGGCGCCGAGAGCCATAGCGCCTTCGCGGAGGGCGCCGGGGACGGCCTGGAGGAATTGTTCCGTGCTGCGCAGCGTGATGGGAATCATCATGAGCGCCAGGGCGAAGGAGCCGGCAAGCGTGGAATAGTGTTTGAAGGGCAGGACGACCAAGGCGTAAGCGAAGATACCGATGACGATGGAAGGCACGCCGTTTAGCAGGTCAGCGGCATAGCGCACGATGAAGGCGATGGCGCCGCCGCTGAACTCAGCGAGATACACGCCGCCCAGGAAACCTACCGGCACACCGATGAGCGAGGCGAGTAAAAGAAGCTTGGCGCTGCCGACGATGGCGTTGGCCATGCCGCCGCCGGATTCGCCGACGGGCGTGGGAAGCTTGGTGAAAAAGGCCCAGTTGATGGAGGTGCCGCCGTGATAGACGAGATAGCCGAGGATAAAAAATAATACGGAGACGGTGATCAAGGCGGCGAGGCCGGTCATGCCGAGCATGAAGCCGCTGACGAATTTGCGATAGCGCAGACGGGCGGTCATGTGCGCCCCATTTCGCTGCCGCGTTGCGCGGTGAGGACGATGAGCAGGCGCGCGAGGCCGTTGAGGACGAAAGTGAGGATGAAGAGGACTAAGCCGAGCTCGATAAGCGACTGCAGATACAGATCGCCGGTGGCTTCGCTGAACTCGTTGGCGATTACCGCGGCGATGGAATAGCCGGGGGAGAAGAGCGAAGCGCTAATGGTGGGGGTGTTGCCGATGACCATGGTGACGGCCATGGTTTCTCCGAGGGCGCGTGCCAGCGCCAAAAAGATGGAGCCCATGATGCCGGTGCGGGCGAAGGGCACGACGACTTTCCAAGTGGATTCCCAGTGCGTGGAACCGAGGGCGAGGGCCGCTTCACGCTGGTCGCGCGGAACGGAGAGAAGCACTTCGCGCGAGACGGATACAATGTAAGGAATCACCATGATGGCCAGGACAATGCCGGCGGTGAAGAAGCCGACACCATAAGCGGGGCCTTGGAAAAGCGGGAGAAAGCCCAAAGTGGATTTCAGGAAGGGCTGAATATATTCGCGCATCAGCGGCACGATGATGAAGACGCCAAGCAGACCGTAGATAACGCTGGGAACGGCGGCGAGCAGATCGATGAAGAATTGCAGCGTGTCGGAGATTTTTTGCGGCGCGAGTTCGGCGAGGAAGATGGCCGCGCCGATGCCTAACGGGACGGCGATGGCGAGCGATACGAAGGCGGTGACGAGCGTACCGTAGATGAAGGGAAGAGCGCCGAAGTCGCCTGCATTGGGGTCCCAGGTGGAAGTAGCGAAAAAGTGGAAGCCGAATTTGTGACGCGGCAGCGCAGAGCCGCGCCAGAGTTCAAACACCAGCAAGAGCGTGATGAGAACAACGCTGGCGGCGAAAATAAACGTGATGATGCGGGCGATCTCATCGCCTTCGCGCAGCTTGCTGAGAAAGGAACGCGAGCCCGATAGCGGGCCCGCATTCGGAACTGTGGTGGTGGCTGCCAATTGGTCTACCTGTTTTTCAAACTACGCTGCCGGCCGATCAGTTCGCAAAGGGAAGCTACTGAATTTTGTCGATGGCCTTCAACTCCTTCGCGACCACTTCCTTGGGAAGCTTGGCGTACGACAGATTTTCCGCGAAGGACTGTCCGTCGGTGATGGCCCACTTGATGAAGCCTTTGAGGGCATCGCGCTTGGCGGCGTCAGCAAATTTTGCAGGCATCAGCAGCCAGGTGAAGCTCGAAATGGGATACGCGGTCTTGCCGGGGGCATCGGTGATGGACACGCGGAAATCGTCTGGCATCGTTTTCGCAGCACCCGCGGCAGCCGCGCTCACCCCATTAAAGTCGGCTTTGATGAAAGCGCCGGAAGAGTTCTTCACGCTCCCGTAGTCAATTTTGGTCTGCACCGCGTAAATCAGTTCAACGTAGCCTATAGCGCCGGGCGTCTGTTTGATGAGTCCGGAGACGCCTTCGTTCCCTTTGCCGCCGAGACCCACGGGCCAGTTGATGGACGCGCCCTTGCCCGGCTTGGTGTTCCAACTCGGGCTGACCTTGGAAAGATAATCGGTCCAGATGTAGGTGGTGCCGCTGCCCTCCGAGCGGTGCACGACCACAATATCGGTGGAGGGGAGCTTCACGCCGCTGTTCGCGCCGGCGATGGCCGGGTCATTCCATTTCGTAATGCGGCCAAGAAAAATTCCGGCGAGCGCTTCGGGCGTAAAATTCAACGCGGCACTTACGCCGGGAACGTTGTAAATGGGAACGACGGCGCCGAGCACGGTGGGGAAATGCAGAACGCTGGACCCGTGCTTATCCGAATAGGATTTGAGCTGGTCGTCGTTCATGGGCACGTCGGAAGCGCCAAAATCCACAGTGCCCTCAGTGAGCTGCTTAATGCCCGCACCGGAGCCGACCGATTGATAATTGATCTGAAGGTTGCCAAATTTTTTATGGTACTCATCGAACCATTTGGAATAAATGGGATAGGGAAAGGTGGCACCCGCGCCATTGATTAGCAACGCCCCTTGGGCCCAAACCATGCTCGTAAGGGCTAGAACCACGACCAGCAAGCCAGCAAATCGCTTCATGCGTTATCTCCGTCCAAAACTAATCTTCCTGAGATTGTTTAGTGTCTCTCTCAGGTGTTACGGGATTGTTACAACGGCAGGGAAATTTGAGAGATAGATGCGAGAATGGACAAGTATCCTGTGGCTAAGCCTATTTGTATGATTGGTTTAAGCCGGGCTCAGGGCGCCAATGGAAAGAGGGCGGCTCAGTATCGAGCCGCCCTCTTCGTCGTTCAAAGCCGCCACTTCCCGAACTACGGGAGGTAGTAGCGAAGCGAGGTAAAGAGCATGTTGTCGACGCCCTTGGGGTCATAAGACACGCCGCCGGTGACGCCGGACCACGCATCCTTCCAGAGGTACGAGTACTGCATACCAAATTGGAAGCGGCCTTTCGAGCCCTGGTAAAACTTGTACCAGAATCCGACAGTGCCTTCCTGGATGACGCGGATATCGCCCGCGCAGTCGGTTCCACCTGTTGACGGGTTGAAGTCGTTCGTCGGCACGCCTTCCGTGGAGCAGAGCGAGTCGTTGGCGGCAACGTTGCCGTATCCGCCGATACCGGTGGTGGAGATTTTGGTGGTAGTGGTGCCGGGAATGGCGATCGGATTACCAGCCGTTACTGGAATGCCGGCGGTTTTGGTAACCGTGACGGAGTCATAGCCAGAATAGCCTGCGCGCCACGCGTACTCTGCGCCGTAGTAGGCGTAGAGGTCGAGTTTGGGAGTGGCGTGCCATTCAAGCCTTCCTAGCCCCTGAGCGCCACGAATCAGCGCGAGCGTGCCGTCGGGACGAGCCGTCGCGTCAGCAAGTTGTGAACCACCATAACGGTTGATGCCATCGCCAGCCACGGCCTTAAGACCAAAATCCAGTTTCTTGCCGAAGAGGGACCACAGAGCGCTGGCGCCGAGGCCGCCACCGGTGCTGCTGTTGTTCGTGGCGCCGAAACTGCTAACAACCGTTGGAGTAGCCGATGTGCAATTCCCGGTTAGGACGGTCGGCGTAGTTGGGGGATCGGTGTCGTTTGCGTTGGTACCGACGACGCCGCAAGGATAGATGCGATCGCGGAAGAAGCTGACGATGCCGAACAGTTCATAGTGTCCGAAGCCAGGATCGGCAGCGGCCTTGAAAATGAGGTCCGGAGCCTTGTTTACCGTGTAGCCGGTAGAGTCAAAGGCGTTGTAGAGGCCCGCCCCGGAACCAGGAGAGTTGAGGAAGAAGTTTCCGGTCGTGGCGGTCGTAGCGCCGGAGGTAAGAATCGTCGAGGCCGCAGCGGTGTCGTTGACGGTGGTGACGGTGGAAAAGCCGCGGCCGCCGATGGTGGCCTGGGGACCCTCGACCGACATGCCGAGAGCGAATTTGCCGCCAAAGTCCTTCACGATACGGAAGCCGTACTGCCGTGCCCAAGTCCAGCCCACCACGTAATTGGGGTCAATCATCAACGGGGTATTTTCCTGACGATTGAAAATGCCCTTCTTATCCTCCGCCGCCAAGCTCCACTGCTGACCGCCGGTGATGATCCAGCCGTTATTCCAGGCGGCCTGTGCAAACAATTGGCGCTGCCGGAAGACGTAGCTATTGGTCTGGCGATTGTTGGAAGTGGTGCCAGCGCCGAGAAAATCAGCTTCGACGTAACCGCTCAGAGTTGCCGAGCTGACTTTACCCTGCACCAGCATGCTGAGGCGGCTCTGGCGGCCAGTGAAGGCGTTTTCGGTGACATGCGAGAGATCATTGGATTCGAAGGGAATGCCGGTAAAAGGCGTGGCGATATCGCCACCCGTGGCGCGATTGCGGAACACGGTTTCTGCCGCGAGGAATCCGCCAGGCGTTATGTTGACGCCCTTGTAGCGGATAGCGACGGGTCCGTCATCGGAGTTTGCCAATTGTGAAGCGCCGGAGTTCGCGGCGGCGACCGTAGTTACCAGCGCGTCGTTGCTAGTCTTCAGCGCGGTGACGGAGGAGGTGAGAGCCTCCGTGTTGCTCGTGGCCGCGGCAGAAGCAGCGACAGCTTCCGTAGCTTTGGAGCTGGCGGCGGAGGCCTTGGAGTTGGCGGCGGCGGCTTCTTCGCGGGCCGCGTCAATCTGACGGTCGCGCTTGGCCAGCTCTTCCTTCAGCAATTGCAGCTCTTCCTGCTGCGATTGCAACGCTTGCCGCAACGCTTCTATCTCGGCGGCTATTTCCGCGCTGGACTTCTCCACGGGCTTGGCTGTGGAAGCCGGTTTCGGTTTAGCAGGTTGCGGATCGGAGTCTTTCGGTGTATCAGCCAAAGCTGTTCCGCAAACCAGGAACAGCGATAGTGTTAGTGCAGCGAATTTGTTCATTGCCTCTCTCTTTAGTTTGAAGATTTCGAGTATGCCGAACTTTTTTGCGTACCACCCCGCATGGAAGGTAAACGGCCCGTCTTACAGTTACATGAACCAAATGTGAATATCCTGTAACAAAGGCCGGGCACCCACAAGTAAAGCTAATGCTTTTAGTGGCTTACGAAACGACCGGGAGAGAGCGACTAGTACGCAAGGGCGTAAATACGCCGACGACACTCGGTCAAAAACGAAATTCTATCTTTCCTCAACATATGAAACACGCTCGTCTCGGAGTGTTCGTTTTCAGTGCGAATATGGCGCGCGCCAGCAGAATTTGCGTCAAGGTCCAGGGACCATCGGTACGAAACTGTACGCGTCCCAGATATCCTTCCCCGCCTCAAAATCGGTAATTCAATTCCGTATAACCGAGTGCGCCGTTGCTATTGTCTGGATAGATGTTCTTGATGACCTGCCCGTCCTGTGCCCAACCGAAGTACAGCGTTAGTGAAAGTCCATGACTAAACTTGCAATCACCGCTGATGTCGTAGAGATTGGCGAGCTTGATGTCTCCGCCGGAAGGACGGCCCTGAAATCCAAAAGTCCACGGCTGAAACGCGCCGCCGCCCGAGTACCACAGATCCTTACTGCTGGACAGCCAGAGGCCGTGAACATCGCTCCGTATCGTCAGGTTTTTTCCGGGTCGCAACACTACCTCGCCAAAAACATCCGTGTTGTTCATAGAATTGAAGAACGGGAAGCGGGCATAAACGCGCGGGGTTGGTAAAACCGCGAAGAATGTGCCATGGGTACCATCGTTGGGATTTCCGTCGCCGCTGGAATAGTAATAGCCCGCGCGGAACCAGGGCCGGACCGGCGCGGCCCACTGCGGCTGGTAACCGCCTTCAATCGCGCCCGCACCAGAACGCTGGGTTAAAACTCCCCACTGCCCACTCTGCAACGCGCCCCAGCCGAGTAAATCAAAAGTCCCGACGCTGGTCGCGGACGCCATTATGAAATGGCCGCCGTAGGTCCCGATATCGATGGCGCCCAAATCCGCAGCTCTGGCGGCAGCTGACCGGTTATCTACCTTCACCACGCCACGATCGTCATGGTAGAAGATGCCGAAGACGCGCCATTCCAATTGCGTGTCGCCGTAATCGCCCTCGCGGGTTACGGCCACGTAACTAACCGGCGTTTTCACCCAGCCCCAGCCGTCTACTTGGAATACGCCGCGATCGGGGATGGCGCTGACGGCCGTGAAGTTCCACGGTCCGTTCGAGTACGCATAGTGCAGGCCGTCGAGGCTGCGCATGACGTCGGAATACCCGAAGTTGCCTATCAAGCGCTGTCCGATGCGGTCCGCTTTTAGTGATGCCAGCGTCGCATCCTTGGGCTTGACTTCGCTGCCGTCAGTAAATTCGAAGCGCCCGATTTGCAGGCTGCTACTGCCCCATTTGGGGCGAATAAAAACCTGCTTGGGAAAAATGAACGCGGTGTTCTGCTGCTTGTCGTTCGCGGCATAGTAGGATGCACCGAGGCCCAACTGTCCTTGCGGTGCCGGCCGCAGCGCTCCATCGGGCAGGCCCAGCAAAATCGGGACCTCAAACTCAATGTTCCAATCGAAGTTCTGGTGCGTCTGGGAAAATCCAAACTGGATTTGCGTGCCGGAATAACCATAAAGGTTCTGCCCCGTGGTCGGCTGAAACCAATCCCAAGCTTCATAGCGCTCGCGAATGTTGCCGGAGAAAGTCACCGAGCCGATCTCAATCGGTTGCTGCGGATCCGACTGCGCCAGCAGGGGAACGCCGGTACCGAAGGACAGAACCATCGCGACCACAAGTTTTTGCCAGGTAATTCTCGAACTCATAAACTCATCGCCTCTAAGAGATGGAACAACCAAGTTCCCGTTTGTCTTACCGGTTCATTCGCTTCATGCAACTCGGAGTCGCGGACTGCCGCACCATCGCGACGCCGAAATCTCAGCTGCGCTTCCGCAAAACAGCACCGGGGTAGGTTTCAGGAGCAAAAATCGTAGGCGAATTTTCGTTGTATAGCGAAACGACGGCAATAGCTTAAATGCACTATGCGGCAGGTTTCGCCGAGGATGAGAACATCTCGCAGTCAGTGCGATCAGCCTCGGCGAAAATCAGCGCGGCGCAGCCACGCTATAGGCGAGCACGATTTGCGTCAACCAGTATTGGTAGCGCGCATCCGTGTCGGAGATGTCCGCTTCGGTCTTCTGCAACTCGGCCTGCGTGAATTCCACGATGGAGCTAAGGCCGAGGTTGTAACGAGATTGCGCCAGATCGAGCGCCAGGTTGGCTTGTTCCTCGAGCTGGCGCGTAACGGAGAGGCGCTCGTATGCCCGATTCGAGTCGTGCCACGCGTTGCGAACATCGCGAGCGATGTTGTCTTGTAAGTCTTTAAGCCTTTGGCGGTTGATCGACGTTTGCAAGTCCGCGGTCTGCGCCCGCGCATTAAACAAGAAACCGGTGAACAGAGGAATGGTGACGTTCACACCGCCCGCTCCGTAAAAAGCAGATATCGGCGCCTCCCGCACCGGCGCTAAACCGACGGCCCCCAGCGCACTGATATTCGGCCGCCACAGATCATGCTCCGCGTGGCCGAATTTTTCTGCCGCCTGCACCTGACTCCGGAGCGAGAGAATCTCCGGACGCTGGTCCAGCGCTTCGGTGATTAGCGGCGACACATCCAGCGGAGGCGGGTTTAGCGCCGCGCTTTCCTCTAGCAGCTGAAAATTTTGTTCATCGCTGAATCCCAAGAGTGCAGAGAGCGCCGCGAGCGAAGACTGGTAATTGTTTTGCGCTTCCAGCAGCAGCAGCCGCCCCCGCGCGGCGTCAACTTTTGCGAAGCTAAGGTCCAGGTCAGAGCGCAGCTTGGCATTGGTAAGTGCCTGGATTTTGTCCACGAAGGTTTGCCGGGTATCCACTGTTTGTCGCGCGACCGTCACCAGGGCCTGTGTTTCCAGCGTATTGAAAAACACTCGGTCGACGGCGAGCACAATGTCCGCGGTAGTCGCGGCCGCGGTTTGGTCCTGCGCTTTGGCCTGAAACTCCGCGCTGGACAACAAATTAGTAGTTCGCCCAAAATCCGTGATCAATTGACTGACCGTAGCTCCCGCAGCCGCCCGCGGATACACCGTAGGATTTGTCAGCGCGCCTGCCGCTATGCGGCTGCCAGGATCGGAACCCACCGCCGTGACGTTGAGGTATACCGTAGGCAGCAATGCGGCACGCTGTTCGCGAACATATTGGTGTGTGACCAGCGCATTCAGACGGCCGACGGTAATTTGCGGATTATTCTTTAGTGCCAGTGCCTCCGCTTGAGCGCGCGTCAAGGTTTTGGCATTTGCCGATGACGCGCCATCCGCCGCCGGTCTGGACACTACATCCGACTGCGGGCTGGGCGGAGAAGTCTGCGCGCGTCCGCGGTTCGGGACGATGAGTATAATCGCGGCGATGAAAACAAGCGCGGGGCGCATCAGGCGATCACCTCCGGCGCTGGTTGTTCGGGCCCATGGACCAGGAGGTACACCGCGGGAACGAGAAATACTGTGGCCACGACGGAGACGCCCAAGCCGCCGATAATGGCGCGCGCCAGCGGGGCGTATTGTTCGCTACCCGCCTCAATTCCCAACGCCATCGGAAGCATCCCCAGCAGCGTGGCCAGCGAAGTCATCAGCACCGGACGCAAACGCACCTTGCAAGCCTCCACCACCGCTTCGCGAACGGGCATGCCGCGCGTGTGCAGGATTCCGGAAAATTCCACGATTAGAATGCTGTTGGAGACCACGATCCCGGTCATCATGATCACTCCCATGAGCGACATGATGTTCAGCGAGGTATGCGTTAGCAGCAGAATCAGCACCACACCAAACAAGCCGGGAGGAATCGCCGTCAAAATAATCAGCGGATCGAGGAAGGACCGAAATTGCGCCATCAGTATCAGGTACACCAGCACCACGGAAAGGATCAGGCCAATCCCGAAACGCAAAAACGATTCGCGCATGCCCACGACCGCGCCGCGCACTCTCACTTTCGCGTCGTGCGGCAGCGACAGCCCAGCGATTAAATGGTTGGCTTCCTTGTTGATTGCGCCGAGATCTTCTGTCGCCGGCATCACGTACACATCGATAACGCGGCGCAACTGACTGTGATCGACTTCCGTGGGCGTATCGATGGGTTCGATTTTAGCCACCGATTGCAGCGGCGTATACATCGCAGAATTATTGGCGCGCAGCGGAATATTCTTGAAATCGGACATGGTCATCGCGCCGATCTGCTGGTTCGAATACTGCACCGTGAGCATGTAATTGTTGCCAGTCTGTGGATCGATCCAATAACTCGGAGCGATGACACCGTCGGAGGTGAGCGCGGTGATGACGTTGTCGACCACTTCCTTGGGCGTGATGCCCAGTTGGCTGGCCTGTTCGCGGTCGATGTTCAGCTCCAGTCCGGGATAATCCAGGTTCTGCGGAATCAATACATCGCTCACGCTTTTCGATTTCTTCAGCTGCGTGGCCAAATCTTTCGCGATCTTGTAAGCCTCTTGCATATTGTTGTCGCTGATCTGAATATCGACCGGCGCGGGAAGGCCCAGATTTACTACCGCGTCCACCAAACCGCCCGCCTGAAAATAAGTATTGAGTTGCGGCAGATCCGCGGCGAGTTTCCGGCGCAGCCGCTCCATGTATGCATAGCTGCCGATCTTGTGATCTTCCTTCAGGCTGACCTGCACGAAGGCCGAGTCCATGCCGGAGTTGGTGGTATATATCGCCGAAAGATCCGGAGTGATACCAATGTTAGAAACGATCATGTCCAAATCCTTCTTCGACACCGTCTGGCGGATGGTGTCTTCCACGCGTGCGATAAACTGGTCGGTGACTTCCAGCCGCGTTCCGGTCGGCGCCTTGATGTTGATGACAAATTGGCCGGGATCCGTTCGCGGAAAGTAAGACGTACTCAGGAAGGGAAACAGGCCCACCAGCACCACCAATATGCCGGCAACGATGACGGCTACCGTAAACTTGGGCCGGTCGAGCGCCTTGGCAATGGCCTGGTCGTAAGCCTCAAGCAAGCGGAGAAAGAGCTCGTTGAATTTCCTAATGATGTGCGAGAAAAGGTTTTTTTTCGTGCGGGTGACGTGCTCTTCGCCGGCGTGCTCTTTGGCGTGATCTTCGGCCTGATCGTTGATGGGCTCTTCGCCGCCGTGTCCTTCGCTATGGTCCAGGCGGATGAAATAAGCGCAATACAGCGGTACCACAGTCATGGCGAAAACGTACGACGCGAAAATCGAAATCACCACGCCGAGGGCCAGATCGATAAACAGATAGCGGCTGACGCCATAGAAAAGCGTAACTGGAAAAAACACGATCGAAGTCGTGGAAGTCGCCGCCAGCACCGCGAGCGCCACTTCCATGCCGCCTTTTTCCGCGGCCTCCCGCGGCGGAGCGCCGTTCTCCATAAAGCGGAAAATATTTTCCAGCACCACTACGGAATCGTCGATCAGACGTGAGAACGCCAGCGCCAGGCCACCGAGCAGCATGGTGTTTATCGAGCCGCCCAATCCGCTCATCACCAGGAAGCACATCAGCGCGGAAAGCGGAATGGATAGCAGCACCGCAAACGTCGCGCGCGGGCTGCCCAAAAACAACAAAATCATGATTGCCGTAAGGATCAGGCCGATGCTGCCTTCTTTAATCAGATTGCGGATGGCGATTTTGACAAAGATGGACTGGTCGAACACCACGGCAGTTTTGAGTTGCGGGGGCACGTCGACGAGGTGCTTGATGGCGGCTTTAATGCCGTCGACGATGGCGATGGTGTTGCTATCGCCGCCCTGCTTGAGCACCGGAATATACACCGAGTGCTGTCCGTCGATGCGCACGATATTGGTTTGAATCGCACCGGCGTCCGCCGCGTGCCCCACGTCGGCCACCAGCACCGAGCCGAGGCCCACGGTCTTTAGCGGCATCCGGTTGATTTCCTCCGGCGTGGGAATTTGACTGTTGGCGTAGATGTTGTAGTCGAGATTACCGATGCGCACGTCGCCCGCGGGCAAAATCAGGTTTGATTCGTTCACTGCGTGCACCACATCCATCAGGCTAAGCTGGTGCGCCTCCAGTTTCACCGGATCGACGAACACCTGAATCTGCCGGTACGTGCCGCCGAACGGCTGTGGCACGGACGCGCCTTGTACGTTCGCCACTTGATTGCGCACCGCAAACTGCGCCAAGTCTTTCAGTCGCGTCTCGTTCAGGCCCTGCCCTTTCAAGGTGATCAGGCAAACCGGCAGGCTGGACGCATCAAACTTCAGCACCACCGGGGGTAGCGTGCCAGGCGGAAGACGCCGCAAATCCGCCAGCGCGAGGTTGGATATATTACTGAGCGCCGAATTCCCATCCGTCCCCGGCTTGAAATAAATCTTAATCAGGCTGACGCCGGTCAGCGACCGCGATTCAATGTGGTCGATATTGCTGCCCAGCGTAAAAAAACGCTCAAAAGTGTCGGTAATGTCCGCTTCAATTTGCTGTGGCGGCATGCCGGAGTAAAATGTGGCCACCACCACCACTGGAATCTTTATTACCGGGAAAAGGTCCACCGGCATGCGCATCACCGTCGTCACGCCGACGACAGCAACCACTAGACACAGCATGAGAATAAAGTACGGGTAGGCCAGCGCAAATTTGGGCATCAGTCCGCCCCTGGCGTGTTGCCGACGGACGATTTCGGTGGCGGCGGTGTTATCGTGACATCCTTGGGTATTACCGCTTGGCCTGCCGTCAGATCGCCTGGATTACTGACGATGACCCGCTCGCCTTCCTGCAAGCCCGAAAGCACCACGACTCTGGTGCTGCCGGCATAGCCCAAATCCACGTGTCGCACCTCGACCACGTCTTGCGAGTTAACGACCATTACTTCCGTCGTGTTGTTCGCATGGATTACCGCTTCCATCGGGATGGTCAGTACGCCGTGCTGCTGGTTGATGGGAATGGCCACTTCCGCATACATCCCAGGCAGCACTTGATTGTCGCGATTGTCCAGATCGATCTCCGTTTCCATCGTGCGCGTCTGCTCGTTTAGTGCGTCCGCAAAGCGCGCCACCTTGCCGGGAAAATCCTTGTTCAGCGCCTCCACGTGGACCTTCATTATTTCGCCTACGCGGATGCCGGCCGCGATGGACTCCGGAATCGGTAGTACCAGACGCAACACGGAAGTCTGCACCAGGCGCACCACCGGAATGGCCTGCGTGCTTTCGGATGTTCCGGCCGCCACCAGCGCTCCGGTGTCCGCGCTCCGCACCGTCACCACGCCGGCAAAAGGCGCCACGATGCGTGTGTAATCGCTCATGGCGGCCACTTGCCTTTGGTTGGCTTGTGCCACTTCCAGTTGTTGCCTGACAGCCGAGAGTGCGGATTGCGCGGCAGAAACCTGGCCCTCGGCCTCGAGATCCTTAGCTTGCGAATCGTCCACTTCTTGTTGCGCCACTAGCCCAGCGCGGGAATCGGCGGCTTGTTTCAGCCGCGTATACGCCGAATGGGCTGCCGCATGCGTGGACTGCGCCCGCTGCAGGTCCCCTTGCGCACGCCCGATTTGTTCCTGCGCGGCGCGGACGGCCGCTTCGGCCCCGGAAAGTTGCGCGGTGAGCTCGGGTACTTCGAGCACCGCCAGGATTTGGCCCTCTTTCACCCGGTCGCCGACGTCTACGTAAATCTTGCGAATGTAACCCGCAACTTTGGCGTGCACTTCCACATCCTGGAACGGCTTGAATGCTCCCGCCAGGTTCAGGGTGTCGCCCACGTCGCTGCGTTGGACGCGCGCCACCGCGACGTGTACCACGGCAGCCGACCCGTGGTGCGCCGCCGGATCCTCTTGCGCCCCGTCCGAGGGAGCGCGGCTTTCCCAGCGCCATGCAGCCAGAGCGATCACCGCCAGTATCAATACTGAAAGAATAATTTTTGTTCGCGACATTTTTGTCTCACGCGTTTAGTTCCTGCGTTGACATCGGTTGCCGGGGTGCACTTCGCGAAGGATCAGGGCCTGCGAATACGATTCTCGGGAGCGTCTCACCGGGTGCGAGGGGCATAGACCGCTGTTACAAATTTGCGCGAGAACTATGGCTAGACGGCGGGAGGGGGACGAAACCAGAGACTTTCGGACTGGAATTGCACCGCGAAAGAAACCGCTTCCAACGGATCTTCGTATGATTCGGAATAGCGCGGGACGACTACGTCGAGGTGTTCAATGATCGCAACGCCTGCCGCGATCAGCACGCTTCGCTTGTCTCTAGGCGTGAAATGTTGCAGTTCTGAAGCGCCTACCGTGGCGCGATTACTCGGTAGACGACGAATGCAAGTGTTGCCGTAGGTGTCGGGTGCCGCCAGATACGGATTAAAAATAACTAGGCCGACGAGAAGCAGACACACTGCTGCTTGCCAGGCCAAACCGCGGGTTGGAAACCATTCAGACATGCAACACCTTTAGATGCACTCTTTCGACGATAGGGGGTGCCGCGATATTGGTCAAGTCCTTGGTTCGCTCCGAATGCAGAAAAGAGGGGAGATGGGGACCGGAGCCAGGGGTGCGCCGGTCCCCAAGGTAGGCCAGTTACTGAAGATCGCTAACGGAAGCTCATGCGGTCTTAGTCTCGCAGACCGTGGTCACATCGGAATGAAGAGCATGTGAATTGTTGATAACGCCTTCGGGCCGGCTGGCGGGATCTTCTGCCATCATTGTCAGTTCCTTCTTGGCAAACTCGGGCCGGGTTAGCAGGCCTCGACCATGGCGTACGTCCAACCCGCGAACCCAGAAAATGATGTCTTCGGCGATATTCGTGGCGTGATCGGCGATGCGTTCCAGGTGCCGCGTGGCCAGAACGAATTGCATGCCGGGGCTCACTACCTGGGTGTCGTGCGTCATGCGCTCAAGCAATTGTTCGAAGATGCGGTCGCGATAGCGATCGACCAGGTCATCGCTCTCGAGGACGTGCGTGGCCATCTCCACGTTACGAAAAATCAGGGCCCCCAGACTCTTGCTGACCATCGCGCGAACCGCCGCGGCCATCGGCGCGAGCTCCTCAGGCACTTGGGCTCCTGGCATTTCGCGCAATGAGATCACGTTCTGGGCCAGATTGACGGCGATGTCTCCGATACGCTCCAGGTCATTGGTGATTTTCAGCGCCGCCACCATCAAGCGCAGCTCATCGTCGGAGAACGATCCGGTGCGCAGCAGCCGGATGGCGTGCTCATCGATCACAATTTCCATTTCGTTGATGCGCGGCTCCAGAAGAAAAACTTCGCTGGGGAGCGCCGCGGTGCGGGGATTTTCGAGGCTGACGATGGCGTCCAGCGCGCGGTTCATGGCCCCTTCAACCGTGCGGGCCATGGACACCAGGTAATTCACCAGCGTGTCGTACATTACCGCGTCTGTCAGAACCGAAGGCGAGGTGGTCATAAGTCCCCTTTGGTGATTCCACGGCAACCGAAGAGGAGCGGAGCGCGAAGCAGACACTTCCGCTCGTAATGAGTATGAAGCCGCGATATTACAAGCGATTTACAGGCGTATGAACATTTCTGTAGCGGACACTTGCCGCCGGCCGCGTGGGCCACGGACAGGTTTTTGCTACTTCAACGGTGTGACCCGCTTTTGACCCAACAACTCAGTGTGCCGCCGGCCACGGTCCATTGCTTCGCCCAGAGACGGGCGGGCCGGGGGGCGTGTGCGTGGCCGTGCGTTCCTCTTCGTAGTCTGGAATGGAAAAATGAAACTGCGAACCTTGCCCGATTTCACTATCTACCCACAGCCGCCCGCCGTGAACTTCCACCAGATGCTTGGCAATGGCCAAGCCCAGACCGGTGCCTCCCACTTCGCGAGAGCGTGCCGCATCCACGCGATAAAACCGCTCGAAGATTCGCGGTTGATCTGCCTTCGGGATTCCGATGCCGGTATCCGATACGGTGAAGATTACCTCACGCGCGGAGTGCACCGCGCTCAAGGTGATCTGTCCTCCGGGCAACGTGTATTGAATAGCGTTGTCGAGAAGATTTTGCAGCACTTCCGCCAGACGCCGCCGGTCTGTGGCGATGTTCGGGAGGCCGTCGGGAATTTGCACGATAAGTTCAAGTTGTTTTTCCGCGGCGCGCCGCTGCGCGGTTTCGATACACGTCGCCACGAACTGCGTAACGCTGGTGTCGCTGATTTCCAGTTCCAGCCGGTCGGCATCCATCTTCGAAAGTTTCAGCAAGTCGTCGGTGAGACGCGCGAGACGCCGCGAATGCTCGACAATAATTTCCAAAAAGCGGCCGCGGTTTTGCGCGTCATCGAGTGCTCCCGCCAGCAGCGTTTCCGCAAAACCCTGAATCGCGGTAAGCGGCGTCTTGAATTCGTGCGACACGTTGGCCACGAAATCGCGCCGCACGCGTTCCAATTTTCGCAAATCGGTAATGTCGTGCAGCACGATCACTGCGCCGGAAGTCTTTCCCGCCGTAACGCTGGCTACCGTGGCGGCGAAAAAATGCTGCCGCAACGTGCCGGTAACCACTTCCGCCTCCACGCGCGTCTCGCCCCGAAGTACTTCGCGCACCGCTTCGACCAGTTCAGGCTGCCGCACGATTTCCACCAGCGCGCTGCCCGATTTCGGCGGAACGTCGATGCCCAGAATTCCCGCAAATCCCGGATTGGCGAAAACCAGCCGTTCCGCGCCGTTTACCACCGCCACGCCTTCCACCATGCTGCCCAAGATGGCCGAGGAGAGATTCCGTTCTTCCGTCAGCGTTCGTATCGTGCCGTCCAGACGAAGCGCCGTTTGATTCAGCGAATTTCCCAGGGCTTCTAGTGCGTCACCGGAACCGTCTCCGGGCAGCGGGCGAAAATCGCCTTCAGCCACTCGCCGCGAAAATTCCGTCAGGCGCTCCACGCGGTCGCTGAACGCGCGAGACACCAGCACCGTGGCGGCGCCGGCAATCACCAGGATCAGCAGCGACCACAGCCATAGACTACGGCGAAAAGATGCCAGCGCGGTATCACTGGTCTGCAGTGGAAGAGCAAATCGCAGAATCACGGGCGTACCCGCCGGCGTGCCTTGCCGGATGGCGAGGTACAGCAGATTCCGTCCCAGCGAGACGCTGCGCCGCAGGGATCGCCCCTCGCCGTTAGCCAGCGCTTCACGCACTTCCGGCCGGTCGGAATGATTTTCCATGGAGCTGGGGTCCACTTCGGAGTCGGCGAGCACCTTGCCATCGGCGGCAATCACGGTGGTGCGCACACCGGATACGGCCATCTGCGAGACCCACTCGTGCAGCGCAGGATCATTGGAATCTTTGGCGGAAAGAGCCGCGGAGGACGGGGGATGCAACTGCACGAAGCGCGCCACGGAGGCAAGTTGCGCGAAACCGGTGCGCTCATAGTCGCGGCGCAAGGCGCGCTCGGCAAAAAAATCCACGGCAATCAGTACGCTGAGCAGCAGCGCCAGGAAGGTGAATGCGAGTTTTGCGAAAAGATTACGCCGCACGAGTTTCGAACAAATAGCCCGCGCCGCGAACAGTCTTCAGATGGATGGGATTTTCCGGATCGCTTTCGATTTTTTCGCGCAAGCGCCGGACGTAAACATCCACGCTGCGTGGTGTTACGAAACGGTCCGTGCCCCAGACGGCATCCAGCAACTGGTCGCGCGTGAACACGCGGTTCGGACGCGAGGCTAAATAATACAACAGGCGAAACTCCAGGGTGCTGAGCGGAACGGCTTTTCCGGAATGGCTGACACGATAAGAAGCCGGGTCGATGGAGAGTTTGCCGATTTCGATGGTGCGCGGAGCGTCCGCGGGCGGCTCGGCGCGGCGCAGCAGCGCTTTTATGCGCGCCAGCAATTCGCGAGGGCTAAATGGTTTGGTGACGTAGTCGTCGGCGCCCATTTCCAGGCCCACAACGCGATCGGCTTCGTCGCCGCGCGCGGTGAGCATCAAAATCGGAAGGCGATTCAGGGAATCGTCGCGGCGCACCTCGCGGCAAATATCCAGGCCCGACAATTTCGGAAGCATCAAATCCAGCAGCAGCAAATCCGGAGGAGTTTTTTTCAGTGTGCTGAGTCCCGTGCCGCCATCGAATGCCGCCGAAACCTGGAAGCCCTCGCTGGCGAGGTTATAGCGAACCAGTTCGACGATGTCGCGATCGTCTTCAATGATAAGGACGCGTTTCATGCTGAGTGTGAGTGGGCGCGGCGCACGGCGGCCTTGCGGAAGTGTACCGTAGGGCGGCGCAATGCGGTAGGCGCGATTAGAATTTTGATCACCTGGGATTGGTTGAGACACGTACGAGTCTCGTGACTCGCCGTGACGTGCGGATAACGTTGGTGTGAATGGGGTGTGAATGCGTGAGTTGATAGCCATGCTATTCCGTGGCGGTGGTCGTAAACGCGAGAGATAGCAGGGTTTTTTGTTCCAGCTCGTGAGCTTTGGCGGAGCCGGTGGCGGGGCTGGCGCTGGCGCTGCGTTTTATCGAGCGAAGACGGAGGCCCCGGGCGGTGACCAGTTGTTCGAGGCGCGGCACCACGTAGAAAAATGGCCCCATGTTGCGGGGTTCTTCCTGGACCCAGAGCACTTCGCGGGCGTTGGGATGCGCTTCCAGCGCGGCGGTAATTTCTTTGCGCGGCAGCGGGTAGAGCTGATCGAGAAAGAAAATCGCCGTCGTGGTGTCTTTGCGGCGGCGGCGTTCGGCGCGCAATTCGTGGCCGACTTTGCCGCTGGCGATCAGGATGCGGCGCGCGTCCTGCACCTCGCTGTCGGGAACCAACTGCTGGAATCTCGGAGCGCTGAAGGCGGCGATGGGCGAACTGGCTTCGGGATTGCGCAGCATGCTTTTTGGCGTGAAGACGATCAACGGTTTGCGGTAAGGGCGCAAGGCTTGGCGGCGCAAAAGATGGAAATATTGCGCGGCGTTGCTGGGCTGGCACACCTGAATATTCTCTTCGCCGGCGAGTTGCAAAAAGCGTTCGATGCGGGCGCTGGAATGTTCGGGGCCCTGACCTTCGTAGCCATGCGGCAGCAAGAGCACCAAGCCGGAAGGCAGATCCCATTTGTCTTCGGCGGCGCTGATGAACTGATCGATGATGACCTGCGCGCCGTTCACGAAATCGCCGAATTGCGCCTCCCACAGAACTAACGCTTCGGGATAGTCGCGGCTGAAACCGTACTCAAAACCAAGGCAGGCCGCTTCAGAAAGCGAAGAATTATAAATTTCGCAGAACGCGCCGTCCTGTGCGTCGACGTGCGAAAGATGTGCGAGCGGCACGTATTCTGTTTCCGTTTCGGTGTCGACCAGAACGGCGTGGCGCTGATTGAAAGTGCCGCGTTGCGTATCTTGCCCAGTAAGCCGGACCGGAGTGCCATTTCGCAGCAGTGAGCCTAGCGCGAGAGCCTCGGCGTACCCGTAGTCAACCAGGCGTTTGCCGCTGCCCATTTCCGCGCGTTGCTCAAGGAGTTTCACAATTTTCGGATGGGTATGAAAACCTTCGGGAACGCGTACGAGAGCGGCGCTGATTTCCTCCAGCTCTTCGCCCGAAACGCCGGTCTCGACGCTGTAGGAGTCCTTGAATTTACCGCGATGATACGGCTCCCAGTAATCTGGCAGCTTGCGCAGATTCGGCTGCTTGGTTAGCTCGTGAGCTTTGGTTTGTTCCGCTTCGTATTCGTGGCGGACGGCTTCGACGGTTTGCGCGGGATCGACGCCAATCTGCTGAGCGTAAATCTTCCACAGTGGCAGATGATTTTTGATGCGTTCGTAGAGCCGCGGCTGCGTTATGGTGGGATCGTCCACTTCACTATGACCATGACGGCGGTAGCCGATGAGATCGACGACCACATCGCTGCCAAACTTGGAACGATATTCCGCGGCGAGCGCGCCGATGCGGACCACCGCGTCGGGATCTTCGGCGTTGACATGGAAAACTGGAACAGATTGACGTTTGGCGATGTCCGAAGCGAACCGTGAAGAGTGTTCCTGCACTGGGCGCGTGGTGAATCCAATTAAATTATTGACGATGATATGGATGGTGCCGCCGACGGTGTAGGCCTGCAGGTCGGCGAGATTCAATGTTTCCGCCCAAATGCCCTGGCCCGCGAAAGCGGCGTCACCGTGCATGACGATGGGTACTACTTTCTCGTGGGCAACGGAAGCGGGATCCGTCAGCGTCGTCTCCACGCCAATTCGCGATTGCTTCGCGCGCACACGGCCCATGGCGACGGGATCGACGGCCTCCAGATGGCTGGGATTGGAGTTCAAGTGGATGCCGATTTGTTTGCCGGTGGCCGTCGTGTAAATACCGGTCGCGCCGACGTGATATTTCACGTCGCCCGCGCCCAGGACGCTGCGTGGGTCCACATCTTCAAACCCCGAAACAACTTCGTGCGCGGGTTTGCACGCCGCGTGGGTCATGACGTTGAGGCGGCCGCGATGACTCATGGCCATGACGCATTCGACGGCGCCGTTTTCACCAATAAATTCCAGCATGGCGTCGAGCAGCGGGATCAGTGCGGTGACGCCTTCGAGCGAAAAGCGTTTTGCGCCGAGATAACGTGCTTGCAGAACCTGCTCGAAGAGGTCGGCGCGGATCAGGCGTTCGAGAATTTTGTACTGATCGGGTTTCGGGGTGGAGACTTCCAGCCGCTCGGCGATCCATTGGCGGCGTTCGGGCTCCGGGAGGTGCATGAATTCAGCGCCAATGCTGCCGGAGTAGAAAGAACGAGCCTCGTCAGCGATCGGTCCGGAAAGTGCCAGATCCGGATGACGCACCGGATTGAACAGGCCGATGGGGTCAAGGGTGGCCTCGTAATAGCCCCAGCGACGAAAGGCGTCGAAGATGCGCTCGCGGCGCTCATCGCCGGCAGTCGGTTTGCTGGCAAGTGTTTCGATTTGTGATTGTCGCTCGGCTTCCAGCGTGGTGCGGTGTGCCATGGTTTCAGTCCCGTAAAGGACTAGTTTGCCACAGAATGCGTCCGGGAGGCGGCGAGGAGACTGGGAGTTGCGTAGACTCCATCCCATTTCTGCAGGAATCACCCTAGAGAGCTACGCGTGGGGAAGTGAGATAGTTTTGGATGGCGCGATAGCCCAGGGTCAGCGCCACGGAGGTGAATTATGCCGAAAATGAAAATAGTTAAGCTACAGCTCGCCGCATTTTTGCTTGCGAGCGCCTGTTTTCCGGGAATGACTGCGCCCGCGGCCGCGCAGAGCAGCAAAGTGATGGGCCAACTGCAGTTTGACGGTGCCACGAAGGTGGAAAAGGATTCCGGCGTTTGGGTGGATGGCGGATATGTGGGATACCTGAAGGAACTAAAGGGAAACAAGAAGGTGATGCTGCTTCCTGGTGAGCATGAAATTGCGGTGCGCCAGTCCGGGTACGACGAGTTTGACCAAAAAATCGTGGTGGAACCCGGCCAAACGCAGGTGGTGCGCGTGACCATGCACCTCTCCCCGCGGGCGGAGATTCCAGATGTGACCGCGACGTTGAAAGTTACCGTTCAGCCGGGACGCGCGGCGGTGTTTCTGGACGGAAAGTATGTGGGCCATGCCAGTGAGTTTGGCGGCGCGACCCACTCGATGTTGATCAGTCCGGGCAAACACCAGATTAAGGTGGAGTTGCCGGGGTATCGAACATTTGAGACGGAAGTGACTTTGCTGGCCGGGCAGAAGTCTGAAGTGAAGACGGAACTGGCGAAGGGCAGTATTGAACAGGCCAGCCCGGATATCAAACCGACGCAGTAATTTTTTTTCAACAAAAAGCGTAACTTTTCTTGCTCCGGGCAGTATATCCACTTGGGACGCCCGGAAACGCTGGGTGAAGTGTGCCCCTTGCGCGTTGAAAAGTTCGGCACGCTGAAAAGGAACAGGTTATGAATCAGGGCTCGCCGGGCAGCGGCAGGAAAACAGCCGGAGACGGGAACCGCGAAATTTGTCAGGCCGGGATTTAACAACATTGCGCCTTACAGTGTTCAGGCTGGCTTGGGCTAATTGTCGACAGATGCCGGTACAAAAAGGGAGGGCAACAGATTTGCGCCATGTCGGTTACAATAGTAAGGCTTGGGTTGTGCACGAAGTACGTTTGGTGGTTGCGGTTTTAGGATGAACGGATGCCGGTACCGATTTCTCAGGCCTTTACGGTCGCGACGTATGTGCTGAAGCAGAAGCTGATGGGGCGGAAGCGCTACCCGTTTGTGCTGATGCTGGAGCCGCTGTTTCGCTGCAACCTGGCTTGCGCCGGTTGCGGGAAGATTCAGTATCCGGCGCACATTTTGAAGCAGGAACTGACGCCGGAGCAGTGTTTCGCGGCGGTAGACGAGTGCGGGACGCCGATGGTGTCCATACCCGGCGGCGAGCCGCTGATGCATTCGCAAATCGACAAGATTGTGGAAGGGCTGGTGGCCCGGAAGAAGTACATTTATTTGTGCACCAATGCCTTACTGCTGAAGGAAAAACTGGATCTCTTCAAGCCTAGCAAATATCTGACGTTTTCCGTGCATATGGATGGACAGAAGGAACACCACGATTTCTCTGTTTGCCGCGAAGGCGGCTATGAACTGGCGATAGAAGGCATCCGGGAAGCGGTGAAGCGCGGTTTCCGGGTAACCACCAACACCACACTGTTTGATGGGGCGGATCCCAAGAGCGTACGAGCGTTTTTTGACGAGATGATGGAGCTGGGCGTCGAGGGCATGATGCTTTCGCCGGGGTATTCGTACGATAAGGCGCCGGATCAGAAGCATTTTCTAGGGCGTGCCAGAACGCGGCGTTTGTTCCGCTCGATTTTGGCGAATCGAAAAAAGAGCTGGCGGTTTAATCAGTCACCCCTGTTCCTGGAATTTTTGATGGGCAAGCAGAGTTACAAGTGCACGCCGTGGGGCATGCCCACGTACAACATGTTTGGGTGGCAGAAGCCGTGTTATTTGTTGCAGGACGGGTACGCGGATACGTTCCAAGAATTGTTAGAGGCTACGGAGTGGCAGAATTACGGGACGGAGTCTGGGAATCCGAAGTGCGCGAATTGTATGGTGCACAGCGGGTACGAGGCCTCTGCCATGGACCACACATTCAGCGGGCTTGGCGGACTGCTGGCAGCGGCCAAGGCGGCATTTTCGACGAAGTACCAAGATAGTGAAGCGCTGTTGATGCTCAACGAACCCGCAAAGCCGGTGCATTCTTACAATCCGCTGGTGCAAATTCAAGCGGACAATGTCGCGGCTGGCGGAGCGCAAATGGAAGAGACGCACGCATGAGCGCGCCGGCGCATGTCGAGCGGCGCGGACAGCCAGGATCGGCTGTCGAGGTGGATCCGGAGAAACTGGAAGTTTCGCCAGGGTTTGCACATCAGAGTGTACAAGGCTGGGTACCGGAGTTGGCTTCCGACGAAGAAGTGCGCCAAGCGCTAGAAACGGCTTTCGACTATCGCGGCGACGTGACGTTAACTACCAAGGACGGGTCACAAACGGAGGGCTATATTTTCGACCGCGTTAGCGGCGAGACACTGGCGACCAGTTTTGTGCGCGTCCTGCCCAGCGACGGCGGACCCAGGCGGAAAATTACTTATGCCGATATTCGGGCAATGGTGTTTTCTGGGCGGGACACCGCGGCCGGGAAAAGTTGGGAAGCCTGGGTACGTAAGTACTGGGAGAAGAAGGAAATAGGCGCGACGGTGCCGACGCTGGAGCCTGAGGCGCTGGATTAGCCCCGGGCCGCAACCCGTGCGCACCTCGACCCTGCGCAGCAGACCATGTAAGTCGTTGTAAATAAACAAATTGTAGCAGTTTTGGCAGGCGCACGGTCACGAAAGGCGTGGACAAATCCACTAATTCATGGTACCGTTTTATGTAGCATTTTGTTGCGCTTGCATTACCTTTCGTTTGCACTGGAGGTCCCGCAGGTCGGTGGTTCGGGACTTCGGCATCGGGAGGCAATCAGGGCATCCAGGTGTTGCCCGACGGGGGAAAGTACGACGTTCGGGAAACGGCCTGTGGCGGCAAAAGCAATTCAATTCGAGGTTTGACAGTGAAGGAACAAGGAACAGTGAAGTGGTTTAATGCCTCCAAAGGCTTTGGTTTCATCCAGCGGCAGACGGGCGAAGATGTTTTTGTGCATTTTTCGGCCATTACCATGGAAGGGTACAAGTCGCTGAACGAAGGGCAAGCGGTGGAGTTCGAAGTGAAGAAAGGTCCGAAGGGACTACAGGCCGAAAACGTGACGAGTATTTAGCTTCAGGCGCGTCTAAGTTCAAAAGAGCCTAAAGAACTGACGGCCCGGTTTCCGAGACGGCGCAGCAGGTACCACCGTCAAAAATCGATCAATTCGAATGGCAAAGGGATTGGATTTTACCCAAGGAGGACGTTGTGCAGACGATGCAGGAAGGTCAGACCATCAAGCATGAAGTGTATGGATTGGGGATCGTAACCGCCTCGGACCAGGAACGCACCGCTGTGGATTTTGACGACCACGGGCCGAAGTTGTTTGTCACCAGCATCATGACCGCGGAGCTGATCGGCGAAGCCCCGGCCACACCTCCCAAGACCAAGCGCCGCCGCAAAGCTTCGACGGTAGCGAAGGCGGCCAAGAAAGCTGCCGCAGCGGCAGCCGCTTCGGCAGCTGCGTAGTTATTGCGTTATTTGATCCCACCTGTCGATTTCCTGAATTAAAACCCATCCTGGCGTCCAACACGACGCCGGGGTGTGTTCGCCATTTCTTTAGTTTTGCCGCCTTCGGAGGCGCGGAGACTGCGCCTGATACTGGAGCCAAAGATTTACTTCCGTGCGGATTCGGTTTGTTCGAAGGCGTGGTAGGAGGAGCGGACCAGCGGGCCGGCTTCCACGTGGCTAAAACCCATACCTTCGCCGCGCAATTTGTACTCGGCGAATTCGTCCGGATGGACGTAACGGACGATGGGAAGATGGTCGCGCGTCGGTTGCAGATACTGGCCTAGCGTCAGGATGTTGGTCCCTTGCGCGGCGAGATCCTGCATGGTGGCCAGAACTTCTTCGGTTTCTTCGCCGAGGCCGAGCATCAATCCGGTCTTGGTCGGAACCTCAGGATGGGCTTCTTTCGAGCGCCGCAGTAGCTCCAGCGATCGCTCGTAGAGGGCGCCTTTTCGCACCTGCCGGTAGAGACGCGGGACAGTTTCGGTGTTGTGGTTGAGCACGTCTGGCCGGGTGGCCAGCACCAGATTCAGGGCCTCCCAATTGCCGCGAAAATCCGGAATTAAGACTTCCACTTTGCAGCCGGGGACGCGACGGCGAATTTCCTGGATCGTGCGGGCGAAGATTTGGGCGCCGCCATCGGGCTGATCGTCGCGGTTGACGCTGGTGACCACGGCATAGCGCAGCTTCATGCGTGCCACAGCTTCGGCCACGCGTTGCGGCTCGTCTTGGTCCGGAGGACCGGCGGGTTTGCCACTGGGCACAGCGCAGAAGCCGCAGGCGCGGGTGCAGATGTCTCCCAAAATCATGAAGGTCGCGGTGCCGTGCTCCCAGCATTCGCCCATGTTGGGGCAACGCGCGCTCTCGCACACGGTATGCAAGTCCAGCGTGCGCATGGTGCGCTTAAGTTCCTGGTAACGTTCGCCGCCGAAGAATTTGACGCGCAGCCAATCCGGGCGCGGGTGAGCGCTGGGCGCGGGCATCAGCGCCGGCGGGTTCGAGACGATATGGAAGGGCGTGGCCATGCTACGAATCAGCAATTTTACCTGCAAAAGCGGCGAGCTACAAATGAGCTGTGTCGTGGGTACGGTTTGCCGGCGAACTCGTCGCGGGCCGCGCGGGAATGACGCCGGCGGCGAAAAACTTGCTAAAATTAGCTTTGCCAACTTGAGGTCATCGCGTATGTGCAGAAATATCAAAACTCTTTTCAATTTTGAACCGCCCGTTACCGCCGAAGAAACTCGCGCTGCTTCGCTCCAGTTCGTCAGAAAAATCACTGGGTTCAATAAACCGTCGAAGGCCAACGAAGGGGCATTCCAAGCAGCGGTCGACGAAATTGCCAAAGTTGCCGGTACTCTTCTCCGGTCGCTGGAAACGACCGCGCCTCCTAAGAATCGGGGAGAGGAAGCGGCCAAAGTGCGAGCGCGTGCCGCGGAACGTTTTGGTTCTTGATCCGCGCTGGCCTGAAGTACTGAACTCTTTTGGGGCCCGGCCTGCCCGCCGCCTGAACCGCACTTGAACCTTTTCTGTACTAAAACTCTTTTGACGTGGTCATATCCGCTTCGTAAACTCGCGCCTGGACAGCTTCTCGGGTATGAAAATTAGCGGCCGAAATCACTCGAATCCGTGGAATTCACCCGGCAGGAGGGACCAGCAACTAAGCCGTTCAAAATGAACACTTACAAAGGCACTAATATAGCAGACTGACTCTTCCGGGCATCGATTGGGTATCAAAACGGGTAGCCCGCTTCGACATCTTAACCCTAATTTCTAGTATAATTGTTCTTGACATGTCTATATCTTGTGGCATCTTTGGTCCAACTATTTGCATCCTTTGTGTTACTGCTGCGGCAAAGGGGGCGGGTATGCGCGCTTGGCGAGAGTGTGGGTCCAGCTTGGTAGTACGTCCGTTCTATTCCAGACCCTCCGTATAATCAGGTATTGAAAGGCAGTTACGATTGGTGTCTCTAGAATTTGATTTTTGTGCGGAGAGGATGGGTGGGGGACCGGGTTCGAACCGGCATCTCAGGGCTACCAACCTCGCGTCCTACCAATTGGACGACCCCCACCATTGCTACACTCCGTGCAAACTCGGGTGGAGGCGCTGGGATTCGAACCCATCGGCACGGTTTGACAGACCGCGCCACCGAACCTGGCGCCCCCATTTTGGGTGCGACTACAAAAACACAAAATTAGCTTCGAATTTTCTTGACAGGTTTTGTCGGAGAATGGATACTCGGAGTGACTAGGTCCAGTACCACCACCCGCTGAAAATCTCCGTCAGAAAATCCACACCCCCTTTCGGGGGACACCTCTGGACTTTTCTACGCCCAAACTGAATCACGGTCAAGGAAAAAACGCTGATTGTGGTGCAAAAATTGCTTGCACGTCTATTTGTAGTGGTGTCCTTTCTGGTTCCATCCTCGACGTGGCCCATTTGGTCTTCAGCCTTTTATCCTTACTGACCGTACCACTCCGGCAATCCCCATGTTCCACGGCCAGCACGTCGCACGATTGGATTAGGACCGTGGTGCGAACGGCTAAGCAGAGTCTGGACAGTACCGGAAGTCGATTTGAGGCCGCCCTTGTTCAAGGCGTTCGTTATTTCCTCCGTGCTTCGCGCGGGACGCCCCACCATGCCTAGATACCGTGCTGTTGCGGTGGCTACGCTCTGGCCCACAAACGTATCGTGTTCTATCTCGGCATCCCGATTCTGCGGACGTGGAGAGGGAGTAGTAGGAAACTGTATCGGTGGAGTGGACGTGTCGCCGCTAATTGCTTCTAGCGCCGCGATGGCTATATTCAGGGCGTCTCGGCGCGAACGCAGGTCGTCCAATACGCCCTTGTAATCAATATTTTCGGCCATATTTCAGTGTGCTGTGCTAAAATGCCTGAGGCGAGACGTAAGGGGTTCGGTTTCCCGAACCCCATCTGCCCGGTAACGGTTGCCGCCGCTACTTAGGGCACCGTCAGTCTCACCAGCACCAGCTCCTCTCTAGCTTGGCGGGTTGCGCTCTGTTCGTAACTTCTGCAACCCGCCATCTTCTACTCTTATAACACAGGCGTTTCAGTCTCCGCAACACCAATTACAACATTTTTGCGCCTTGCAGATATTCTGAACAAATGTTGTAATTGTTCTTGACAATCTACAACATTCATGACATCCTGCCTTCACCATGAACTCACCGACCACGCTCCAAGAAGCCATCCAACACTTCTCAAACTTTGAGAACTGCCGCGCTTTTATGGTTGAGATTCGCTGGCCGAACGGCACGGTCCAGTGCCCCTACTGCGGCTCTGAGAAGGTGACGTATCTCGCCAAGGCCCGCGTCTATCGCTGCTATGGAGACCATCCTAAGCAAAAGTTCTCGCTCAAGGTCGGCACTATCTTTGAGGACTCTCCGATTCCTCTGGAGAAGTGGCTCCCTGCCGTGTGGCTCTTGGTGAACGCCAAGAACGGGATTAGCAGCTACGAGATTCACCGCGCCCTTGGCGTAACTCAGAAGTCCGCATGGTTCATGCTGCAACGCATCCGCCTTGCTGTTCAGACGAAGTCGTTTCTCAAACTCGGCGGCGAGGGCAAAACGATTGAGGCCGATGAGAGTTTTGTAGGGGGAGCCGCGCGGTTCATGCACAAGAATCGCCGGAACCGGATGATTACGGCACGCGGAGTGAAGGACAAGGCTGCGGCCTTTGGGATTCTGGAGCGTGGCGGTCAGGTCCGCGTGTTCGCCGTCCCTAATCGCCGCAAGCATGCACTACAGGGGCATATCGCACAGAACGTAGAGGAGGGCAGTGCGGTCCACACAGATGCGCTCATGTCCTATATCGGGCTGAACGCGAAGTTCAATCACGAGGTAATCGACCACGCAGAGCGATACGTCGCCGGGAACGTTCACACGAATGGTCTGGAGAATTTCTGGAGCCTGCTCAAGCGCGGACTCAAAGGGACATATGTTGCGGTCGAGCCGTTCCACCTGTTCCGCTACCTAGACGAGCAGGCGTGGCGCTACAACAATCGCGGGAGCAAAGAGAATCCCGTTAACGATGGCGATAGGTTCCGCGTGGCTCTGGCTTCGATTGTCGGGAAGCGCCTGACGTACGAACAGGTCACTGGCAAGGTGGGGGAAAGAGCGGCCTAAGACTTTGCGTCTGCCGCGCGGGAAGCGGAAGGCCGCTTAGGTCTCCGCTTCTTTTTCTTTTCCAGTGCCTTCACTTCAGCGAGCGGCACACCCATTAGCCGCTTCATCGCACCCTTGAACTTGTCGTACTCCTCAGATTCTTTCATCTCAAGCCGGAGTGTGGGCGAACAGCGCGGAAAAGTCAAACACAGGAAAGTCAGTCTGGTATATTAGTGCCCTTACAAAAGTGTATCAAACGAAAGAACTTCATCTACTTTGGAATGAGCAGTTACAAAAAATGGGGGGGGGTACCCCCATAGCGAGTTGTGACAACTGAATTGCGACGAGCGAATTGAGACGACTGA